>Ga0308309_10000381_pt1 | contig 28937 bp, 24 predicted proteins | sample HubBroMetageWFT5_FD_192491 | JGI IMG/M metagenome (GOLD analysis project Ga0308309, IMG submission 192491) | Warmed and freeze-thawed soil microbial communities from the Hubbard Brook experimental Forest, New Hampshire - Hubbard Brook CCASE Soil... | ecosystem: Environmental > Terrestrial >...
AGACGAAATCGCCGCGATCACTTCCGCAATTGGCGCAGCCTATGCTGGCGCCCTCGGCATCACCTCCACTTCTGGGCCGGGCATGGCCCTGAAGACTGAAGCGCTCGGCTTGGCCGTGGCCGTGGAGTTGCCGCTCGTGATTTGCGATATTCAACGCGGCGGGCCGTCCACTGGTCTTCCAACCAAGACGGAACAAGCTGACTTGTTGCAAGCTCTGTTCGGACGCAACTCGGAAGCTCCCATTCCAGTTCTTGCGCCGTCCTCGCCGGGTGATTGTTTCTGGATTGCTCTGGAGGCCAGCCGAATCGCGATCAAACATATGGTTCCCGTAATTATTTTGTCCGACGGCTATCTCGCAAACGGAGCGGAGCCCTGGAAGGTTCCGACGATCGCAGAGCTGCCGGAAATCCCCGTGCACTTTGAAACGAATCCTGAAGGCTTCCTGCCCTACAGACGCGATCCAGTGACGCTTTCACGTCCGTGGGCTATTCCCGGAACTCCGGGCCTTGAACATCGCATTGGCGGAATCGAAAAACAGGACGTCACCGGCAACATAAACTACGAGCCGCTGAATCACGAACACATGGTTCGGTTGCGTGCGGCAAAAGTCGAATCGGTTGCGAACGATATCCCGCCGATCATCATAGAAGGCGATCAATCGGGCGATTTGTTGATTATCGCCTGGGGTTCCACGCACGGCCCCATCACCGCCGCGCTAAATGCGCAGCGGGAAAAAGGCCGCCGTGTCGGACACGTCCATTTGCGGTACCTCAATCCTTTGCCTAGGGATCTCGGCGAGGTAATCGGTCGATTCAAGAAAGTGCTCGTACCGGAAATGAACATGGGCCAGCTCCTGATGATTCTGCGCGCAAAATATCTAGTCGACGCGCAAGGCTACAACAAGATTCAGGGCAAGCCCTTCAAGACCTCGGAAATCGAACAGAAGATTGAAGAAATGCTTGGCTTGGCTCCCTCCGCGTCGTCAGAAGAGGACGCGGATGACCAGGCAGGAGAGTAGCCATGACCACGGCCACATTGCCCGTTTACACGAAAAAGGATTTCCAGACAGATCAGGAAATTCGCTGGTGTCCGGGATGTGGGGATTACGCCATCCTCTCAGCCGTGCAAATGGTGTTTGCCGATCTGGGTATACCGCGCGAGAAATTCGTGATTATTTCCGGCATCGGTTGCTCCAGCCGCTTCCCGTATTACATGAACACCTTCGGCTTTCACACGATTCATGGACGCGCTCCCGCCGTCGCCACCGGTCTGAAGATCGTCCGGCCAGACTTGGAAGTATGGGTCGCCACCGGGGACGGAGATTCGCTATCGATCGGCGGTAATCACACGATCCACATGCTGCGCCGCAATGTCGGCCTGAAAGTGCTCCTGTTCAACAACAAAATTTACGGCCTCACGAAAGGCCAGTACTCACCGACTTCCGAAGTGGGCAAGAAAACCAAGTCCACTCCGTTCGGCACTACCGACCGCCCGTTTAATCCGATCTCCTTGGCCATCGGGTCGGAAGCCACCTTTGTAGCCCGTTCAGTGGACGTGTTCCAACAGCATCTGAAAGAGACCTTGAAGAAAGCGGCGGCGCACAAAGGCTCGGCATACATCGAGATTCTGCAGAACTGCAATATCTTCAATGACGGTGCGTGGGAAACGGTCACGGAAAAAGATGCGCGCAGCGAAAACATCGTGCAGCTGGAGCATGGCAAGGCTCTGATTTTCGGCAAGAACCGCGACAAAGGCATCCGCTTGAACGGGCTCGATCTGGAAATCGTGCAACTCGGCGACGGCATCACCGAAAAGGACCTGCTGGTTCATGACGAAAAGCATCCACGTGCGGCCTATGCTTTTCTGCTCGCGCACATGGAGCAGCGGCCTGGCTTCCCTACTCCGATTGGCGTCCTGCGCTCTTGGGACCACATCCCGCGCTATGAAGACATGATGAACGATCAAATCCGCCAGGTACAGGCCAAACGCGGCAAGGGGGATTTGGCAAAACTCCTCAGCTCAGGCGACACTTGGGAACTAAAAGCGTAGTTTTGTTTCTTTTTAGTAAATTTATTTCATAGTTCAACCTGCTTGTTCGCCGATGCCGCTCGGAATTTTGTGCAACATCCTGTTGCACGCGCTTTAGGTAAGAATTTACATCGGAACCCCTTGACATCCTTCGCACTTCGCTATATTACGACTCACACTCGGTCGGGTGTCCTCTCTCAACTATTCACGACCGCCAGGTACTGTTAGTACCCATTGCGTGAATAGGTGTCTACCCAGCCGAGTTCAGCCCGAATTCAAACCAGTTTGGCGTTTCCAAAGGAGATAAATCTATGAAGGATCGGAAAGCGAACGCATCGCGGATTGCAGGAGTTTGCGCAGTTATCCTGATAGCCTTAACTGCTAGCCTTCTGTTGACTGGCAGCGCACTTGCTCAGTCAAACAGTCACGTGATTGCAGGTAGTGTGCCCGGCTTCGTCTCGGTCGCCAAGAACGTGGGGCCTGAAGAAGCTACTAAAACGATTACTGTGACCCTCTGGCTGCAACCACACAATCGCGCTACTCTCGACACCCTCGCGGAGCAGCTCTATGACAAATCCTCACCGAATTACCGCCAGTGGCTTAAATCGGCGGAACTAATCTCCAAGTTTGCTCCAACAACCGAGGATGTAAATACGGCAAAGCAGTTCCTGATTGAGCACAACCTGAAATTGATGCATGTCGGCGCCGCAAACTTTTCGATTACTGCGAACGGAACAGTGGCGGAGGTCGAAAAGGCCTTCTCGGTGAAAATCAACAAGTTCACTATGGGCTCCGAGACTCATCGAGCCAATATCAACAATCCTATTATCGAAGGTCCTGCGGCCGCGATTGTCTCAGCGGTGTACGGCCTGGACGACTTCGTCGCATTGCATCCGGTTCAGCAGCGAACAGATCGGTTCTCAGCCAAGTCTCCGTCGGTAAGTAACGTCAAAGTGGGCGGCGTAACTTCCGACGGGATCTTCTACTCCGGCCAGTGCTTCCCGGGCACCGGAAGTTATACCTTCACGACCGGCGGAGCGCTTCCCTTCGGTACCTACACCGGCAACAATTACGGTCAACCGGTGAACGGCGGCGGTTTGGGCAGCCTGCCTCCCTGTGGATACGACCCTGCGGAAATTCAAACCGCCTACAACCTCAATGGGCTCTATGGTGAGGGCTTCTCGGGCCAGGGTCAGACCATCGTAATCGTGGATTGGTACGGCTCCCCCTACATCACCTCGGATGCGAACGTTTTCAGCAGCCTGAACAATTTGCCGCCGCTCACGCCTTCTAACTTCAGCATCATCTACTACCCGTTCAACTGCAATTGCGGTGGCATTGATCCTGAAATTAACCTGGATGTGGAGTGGTCGCACGCGATCGCTCCCCAAGCCAACATCGTCTTGCTGGTTCCGCCAAGCCCCAGTTTTGCGGACATCGACAATGCAACGGTCTATGCCGTTACCTACGGTCTCGGAAACGTAATTTCAGGGAGCTTCGGAGCCCCGGAATCTCTTCTCCCCGCAGTAATACTGGAGCAGGAGAACTTGATCTCTGAACTCGCGGCCGTCTCTGGAATTTCGACCAATTACGCGACCGGCGATTATGGCGACTTCGAGCAAGCATATGGGCTCTCCTCTCCCACCGTGTCTTCTCCGGCGGATTGCCCATTTGCCACCGGAGTCGGCGGCGTTAGCTTGGCCACCAACCCCGACAATACATTCGCTTGGCAGAGTGGATGGGGCACGAATGAAACCGGCATCGTGGCTCCGCCCTTCTTCGGTAGTTACGTCGCCGATCCCCCGCTTAACTTCGGGTTTGTGTTCGGATCCGGTGGCGGCAACAGCGGATTCTTCGCCAAACCCAAATTCCAAAAGGGTGTGCCAGGCAAAGGACGTGGAGTACCGGATATTTCCTGGGTGGCCGATCCTTTCACGGGAGCGGAAATCGTACTGTTTGATGGCGTCGGAGAGGCCGTGGCAGTTTACGGTGGCACCAGTCTCTCTACTCCGATGTTCTCCGCCCTGTGGGCAATCGCTAACCAGGAGGCCGGTGTACCGCTAGGACAAGCGGCTCCCTATCTCTACGCCATGCCGGCAGGTACCATCACCGATGTCGTTCCGGTTACTTCGGCGACCAATCCAACGGGTATCATTCAAGACTCGACTGGATTCCACCATTACAATGCGGCATCACTGGCCGCACCGTTGGATGGAACTACCAAGTTCTACAGCGGAATTTACAACAGCCCGTTTGACGACGAGTGGGACATCATTACTTTCGGCACAGACTCGTCGCTCAAAACCGCCAAGGGTTGGGACAACGTAACCGGCCTGGGAACACCAAACGGACAAGCGTTTGCTGATTTCTTCGCTCCGGCGACGACTACTACGAAGTAGTTTCAGTCTAGAACGTGAATCGGCGCCGCCGGGTAAATCCAGCGGCGCCGATTTCATTTCTTGGGGGGCTGACGGAATCGATCACCGCAGTTCAGGTCTAGGGAGTCGATCTTGGTTGTGTGGGCAAAGAGTTTTTCGCAAGCATTGTATTTGGCTGCGATATTTTCTCAGGCATCAGAGCGATCGCGCGATCCCGAAGACTCGCGAATTCATTCCAGTCGCGCTTGGCCACCGGATCGGACGGCGGCAACGGCAGCCGCTCGAAGTTCAGGAATTGTCCCTGGCGCTGAATTCGAAAGTCCAGATGAGGCCCGGTAGCCAAGCCGGTCATGCCCACCAGTCCAATGCTTTGGCCTTGTTGCACGCGCTGCCCCTGGCGAACCAACACCCGCGACAAATGCATGTAGTACGTGGTGTACCCATTGGTGTGCTGGATTTGGACCAGATTTCCTGCACCGCCCTTCGCTCCGGCGAAAATCACGCGTCCGTCGCCGATTGTCTGCACCGGAGTGCCGGTGGGCGCTGCATAGTCGATTCCAAGATGCGGGCGGTATTCTTTCAAGATGGGATGAAAGCGATGCTCGCTGAAATGCGAAGTGATCGCCGCAGCGAATTTGAGCGGTGAATGCAGAAACGCCTTCTTCATCGACTTCCCTTCCGGCGTGAAATAAGCCGGAGCTCCCGAAGCGTCATGAAAGAGCACCGCGCCATAGGCGCGCCCCGCATTCTTATACTCCGCCGCAAGAATCCGCCCATACGATAGAAGTTCCCCGTTCGCGAGAAGCTTCTTCTCCACCACCACGCGAAACGTGTCGCCAGGACGCGGGTCCGTGTAGAAATCCAAATCCCAGCCAAAAATCTGCGCAAGGCGCATGGCCAGCTCGGGTTTTTCGCCGGCGTTAATCACCGCTTCAAAAAGCGAACCGCGAACTTCTCCCATCACTCCGATGGTTTGCATTTCGGAAGGGATCGTCTGAATCTCTGAGTGAACTTCGCTTCCTTGCGGCGCGATAGAGAGGACTCGATCCCCGTCAATCCTGTAGCGGACTGAGCGCAATTCCCCAAGCACCGAGCGCCCCACATCCAACCGATTCCCCGCGCGCAAACGCCGCAAATCGAACACAGACTGCGCGGAAGCCGCCAACCGCGCCGCCGTTTCCGAGTCGATTCCCAGCCCTTGCAAAAGCAGATGGAATGGGAGCCCTGCAGGGACCAGGCGTTCGCTGTAGAGAACTACCTGTTCCTGAATTCGGTGAGCCTCTTCACGCGCGGACGAAGCCTGCAACGAGACTTCACCTTCGGCGGAATTGCGAACGTAATAGGACATGCCAACGCACCCGGCGCTAACTCCGGCTAACGAGATCCAAAATAGAATCTTTCCAAATTTGCGCATAACTCGTAAACCGCCTCACCCGCACAGGTAACGAAGCTTAACGCACAGCCACGTTGGCGGAAAAGAGAAAATGCTCCCTTCCGATACATGGAGTAAACCCTGTAGGTTTTTAAAAGTTTTGGAGGTTCTAGCGAAGCGCGGTCGAACGCTGCTATTTCGAACCAGCTGCAGCAGTCGCGTACGAAGGATGGTGGACCGATTCGGCGAAGTAATTTCGCTCGCGCAAACCGTGGTAAATACGACCGGCAATCTCGGATGCATGCGGACCGCTTATCGCGCGGCTTCCTCCGCGAATTAATACTACGAGCACGATTTTCGGGTGCGCCTGATCGGCGTAAGAAACGAACCAGCCCAGACGGCCACCTAGCGATTCATCGTTACAAGTCCCTGTCTTCCCCAGCGCTTGCTCCCCATCCGGGTCGTAACTCTGCTTGGCCGTGCCATACATCACCGCCGCGAGCATGCCTTCCCGCAAATCGGGAAGCAGCGGCGCGATATCAAGCTGCTGCCGAATCCGCGGTTGAAAATTCCGGCGCTCCGCTTCCGTTCGCGGATACTGCAGGTAGTATTGCGTGCCGCCATTGGCCAGCGTCGAGACCAGCGACGCGAGTTGCAGCGGCGTGATGCGAATTCCTTCGCCGAAACTCGACATGCGGGCGACTCCGCCATAAGCCGGAATGCGCGCCGGTAGCAAACCGGGCTGCTCTTCAGGAATGTCGTAACCGGCTCGTGAACCTAGTCCCATCAGCGTCGCGTATTTCGATACGCGCGCGAACCCCAGCTGGGTGCCCACTTCCTCGAAATACACGTTGTTGGAATGTGCCATGGCCTCGGTGAGGTCCATGTAGCGGCGTCGCGCAACCTTCAGCATCGTGTCGCGCGTGATAACGCCTTCTTCCAAACCGGCGAGTGCGATGACCGGCTTTATCGTCGAACAGGGCTCAAATCCGGAAGAGAAGGCCATTTTTTGATTGACGATTGTAAGGATGCGACCGGTGCTCGGATCCATCGCCAGCACCGAACCATTGGCGTGGCCTAAGGCGTCGAGCGCGATCTGGCGAATGACCGGGTCGTCATATTCCACCGCATCGCCTTTTCCCGGATCAGCGTAGCTGGGCGTGCCGCTGCGTTTGTGGTGGGTCGCCGGCGCCGCGAATGCAACCCCCAGGGTGCCTGCGAGAAGCAGGCAAAATATCGATGCCGCTTGATAAAGGGCTGGTTTGCTTCGCATTTAGATTATCGTAATCCGTAGATGCCTCAGTTCAGGCTGTGGGTTGTAGTTTAAGGAATTGTCACAGCCGCGCGCAACTGTAAAGGAGGGCAGTTTTCCTGGAAGCGTACTGGCCGCGAGTACCAGCGTTTTTATGCGATGTTCCTCATCGGGCGAGCCGGTGCTAGCGCGCCGCTCGACCTTGGGCCGCCGCTGCCGCCTTGGGGGCCTGTTTGGGAGCTTCAGCGGCCGCTGCTGGCTTATCTTCCACCACAGCCAAGTTTGAGGGCAACCCCAGCTGTTTTCGCAGGTCGTGTTCGATCTTCGCGCGAATATCGGTGTTTTCTTTCAGGAACAGCCGAGCATTGTCGCGGCCTTGCCCCAATCGCTCGTTCTTATAAGAGATCCAGGTGCCCGACTTTTCAAGCAGCCCCTTAGCCACGCCCAAATCGATCAAGTCAGCCTCGCGCGAAACACCCTCACCGTAAATGATGTCAAACTCGGCCTCGCGGAAAGGCGCAGCCACCTTGTTTTTCACGACCTTCGCGCGAGTCCGCGAGCCCACCACACGATCGCCTTCCTTAATCGACTGTATGCGCCGGATATCCACGCGGATCGAGGAATAAAATTTCAGAGCGCGCCCGCCGGTGGTCGTTTCCGGGTTACCGAACATCACACCAATCTTTTCGCGAATCTGGTTGATGAAAATCAGGCAAGTCTTCGACTTCGACACGATCGCCGTTAGTTTCCGCAGCGCCTGCGACATCAGCCGCGCCTGCAAGCCCATCTGCGCGTCGCCCATATCTCCTTCCAGCTCGGCGCGCGGAACCAGCGCCGCTACCGAGTCCACCACGATAATGTCCACCGCATTCGAGCGAATCAGCGCTTCGGCAATCTCCAGCGCCTGCTCTCCGTTGTCCGGCTGCGACACTAAGAGATTATCGACATCCACGCCAAGCTTTCGCGCATACGACGGATCCAGCGCGTGTTCCGCATCGATGAACGCAGCCTGCCCGCCCAGTCGCTGCGCCTCTGCAATCACGTGCAGCGTCAGCGTCGTCTTACCTCCCGATTCAGGGCCGTACACTTCGATCACCCGTCCGCGCGGAAAACCACCCACGCCGAGGGCGGCGTCAATCGAAATCGACCCAGTCGGAATCACATTGACCGGTACCAGAACGTCCTTGTTCCCCAGGCGCATGATCGACCCTTTGCCATACTGCTTTTCAATTTGTGAAATGGCTAAATCCAGATTCTTGGTTTTTTCGTCGTTCATGTGGACCTCGAGAAGGATTTTGTCTTTAGTTTTTCCCTGGGAACAGAGGGCGCTAAGTGTACTACCAAGTATCCTTGTCTCCCAATCGCATTCTGAAGCACATCATAGCACTAGGCGAACAAAAAGCAAAAGGCATTTTTCAGGAATCCTTGCAGTGTCGACTCCACTCCCGCGAGAAGGCACGACAGCGCCATGGCGGCAAGAGAAGAATAGCGGAAGGCTGCGGTATGCATTACACACTCCTTTACTGCGCAGGTGCTCGATGGGGCCGGGCTTCCGCAGTCTGTTTTGTATCGGGTATCCCGGCGCCTCGCATTTCCGTGATCGAATGCCTATTGATCGAGTTTGTTCGTGTGGGCCAGCGTTTCATAGATTTGCCGCATCAAGTCGCGTGCGGTGGGAACTGCTCGGGGAGCGAACCACGGTTTCCATATCTCGGGCAAGCCCGCATCCGCCACTTCCTTCTCGCTTTTCCCGGCAGCAATTTCCTGTCGCACAAGCGCGATGGTTTGGTTCAAAAGCGGGAGATATTCCGCGAGCTCGCGGCGATTGGAGATCTCACTGTGCCCGGTGATGATCACGGTGTCGTCATTGGTTCGTTCGAGCACCGCTGAGAGAGAACGCGCGATTCCCTCCATATCAGCACCACCCGCATAACTGCCCTTTCCATCGTAAATGTCTCCCACATCCACCGCGTTCGCGCGCGCGAAATAAACCACTGAGTCGGTATCCGTGTGCCCATTGGCGTAGTGATTCATCTCAACATCTTCGCCCGCAAAATGAATGGTGACCATATCGCGAAAGGTAATCCGCGGCCAGGCGCGCTCTGGATACGGCCCGATCGGCGTCGGTGACCAAAACGGAGCCTGCTTCGTCATCAGTCGCTTCCGCACATTTTCGTGCGCCACGATGACTGCATCCGGTCCGTAAATCTCGTTGCCCCCCACGTGGTCGTAATGCCAGTGTGTGTTCAGAAGAAATTTCACCGGCCGTTTTCCCAAATCATCCAGCGCTTTTTGTATTGCCGGATTTGCCGCGGGCTCCGGATGATCCACCAGCAGATAACCATCGGGTCCTGCGAGCACGACGATGTTATTCAGGTCTTGCGGCGTGCGAACTTGAATGACCGTGATGTTGTCGCGTACCGGAAGTACTTTGGTCACCGCTTTCGTAAAATCCGCTTCGCCCAATTGCATCGCGGCCACCGGCCAACAAGCAAGCAAGAGGGCGAGCATCACCCCTGCGCGAAGAATATTTTTCATCGGAACTCCATTGCCAGGAGAGCGTCTAGGCACCTCAACCCTTGGCCCTTAGACGTGCGGAAGTCTGGGTTGTGAGCGAAAGCCAGAGTGTGGAAGCGAGCTTACTCGATGCGGTAGAAAAAGCGGCGAGGGCTACGGGTATTTATAGAAGCCGCGCCCGGATTTGCGCCCCAGCCAACCTGCCGCAACGTATTTTCTCAGCAGCGGGCACGCGCGGTATTTCGGATCTCCAAACCCCTTTGACAATACCTCCAGAATATCGACGCAAACATCAAGCCCAATGAAGTCAGCCAGTTCCAGCGGCCCCATCGGATGGTTCATCCCCATTTTCATCACCGCGTCTACAGCTTCTGCCGTGGCCACACCTTCCATCACGCAGAACGCAGCTTCATTGATCAGCGGCATCAGCACGCGGTTCGATACAAAACCAGGCGCATCGTTCACGGCCACAGGCTTCTTCTCCAGCTTTTCGCAAAGCGTCATGGTGGTCTGGAAAGTCTCTTCGCTCGTAGCCAGCCCGCGAATTACTTCCACCAGGACCATCATCGGAACCGGATTCATAAAATGCATGCCGATGAAGCGGTCCGCCCGGCTCGTTTGCGCTCCAAGTTGCGTAATCGAAATCGAAGAGGTATTGCTCGCCAGAATCACCCCAGGCCGGAGAACCGCGTCCACATCCTTCAGCACACGCAATTTCAGCTCAAACTGTTCTGGCACCGCTTCCACCGCGAAATCCGCTGCGGCCAGCGCGCCAACATCGGTGGTCGGCTCGATGCGCCCGAGAATCGCCGGCTTATCCGCCTCCCCGATTTTCCCTCTCTTCAGTTCGCGATCCAGATTCTTACCAACCGTCTCAAGTCCGCGATCAAGAAAGCGTTTTTCCACATCGCGCAGAATCACGCGGTAGCCCGCACGCGCAAAGACATGCGCAATCCCGTTCCCCATCGTTCCCGCGCCAAGTACCGCGACAGTTTTGATCGTCTCGACCGGCATCCGGCCTCCGCAATGCACCAGTTGGTGGCAAAGCTAAGGAAACACAGTAAGGAGAGTAACGTCAAGCTTGGGGTTGGCGAGGACCATCGAAGACCGGGCCATAATTGCGTGGCCTCTCACGATTCTTGTATGATTTCCAGCGCGTTCCCGGTGCCGAGACTGGGAATATTGCCGGAGGCACCACCATGAGCGGAAAGAACCGAAATTTTCGCGGGTATCTTTTGGGAGTAGCGATCCTGCTGATGAGCGCCACGCTACTTGCGGCGGGCAGCATTTACGATTTCACCTTGAATTCGATTGACGGCAAGCCCATGCCGCTCGCGAACTTCAAAGGCAAAGTGATTCTGGTTGTGAACGTCGCTAGTCGATGCGGGTTCACGCCGCAGTACAGCGCGCTGGAAGCCATTTATGAAAAGTACAAAGATCAGGGCTTCGTCATCCTGGGCTTCCCTGCCAACAATTTTGGCCACCAGGAGCCCGGCACGAATGCTGAGATCAAGAAGTTCTGCTCGGCAAAATACAACGTCAGCTTTCCGATGTACGCCAAGATTTCAGTGAAGGGCGACGATCAGGCTCCGCTATACAAATACTTGACCGAGAGCGCGAACCCCGCGTATGCCGGCGAGATCAAATGGAACTTCACGAAATTCCTGGTGGATCGCGACGGTCACCTGATCCAGCGCTTCGAACCGGACACCACGCCGGATTCGCCGCAGGTGACCTCGGCAATCGAACAAGCTTTAAAAATGTAATTGTTTTTAGAGTGACCCAAACACCGCCACGCCCGTGGGAGTGCCCACGTACACTTTTCCATTGGCGATCATGGGCGTGATGAATTTGTTGTCGCTGAAGCTGTCGCGTCGGTTGGCAGCTTGGCTGCTGTTGTACAACTCATTGCCTAGATTCGTCGCGTCGTAGGCGTGCAGGACCCCGTTTCCGTTCTGATTTTCTACCGCCCATACGATTCCGTCTGAGGTTCCGTTCGACGAAATACTCGGAGTAGTGCCCGGATAAGCAAAACTGCTGGAGCTTTGCGATTCGGCCGGCGCCACCAGTTTCGCATTCACAATCGAGAATGCTTTCACCGAATCGTTAACCGCGCCGTAATAAACCGCGTTGTTAAAATACGCGGGCGTCGCAAATGAACCGCCGGCTAATCCGTTCGAAGAAATTTCCTGGTAGATGGCACTGTCGTTGTTCGTATTGAACTTCCCCATCAAATTACGGTTTACGACGTAAATATGCCCATCCTTCCCGGCGCCCACCCCGAGTTGCCATTTGTTGCCTACGCTATCGGTCAGATCCGGTAGCAATATTTCTCCGCCAGAACCCAGATCCTCGTCCTCGTCCGATTCAGCCGTCGTGTTGTGCATCGTAAAATAATCCGCGACGCCAAGACGGTTGCCCGAAAGTGAAATCTTAATGAATGCGTTGCCATAATCGCCGTTTACTGGAAACCCGTTCGCGTCGAGTGTGGTGTCAAATGTGCCATTGGCGACCAGGAAGTAAAAGTCTCCGGCGGCATCCGCTGCCGGACCGTCCCCGGCCATCCAGGTCGCGCCTTCGCTGCCGTTCGGGATTATGTTTAGCACGGTGGATTGTTGCAGCGTGGTTTGGTTGTACCCCATGATCCAGCCGGTATAAGGACCGTTGTCGCAATGCGAAGCCCAAGTCGTATAAATCACGCCATTGAGCAGCAGCAGCGCCGCCCTTTCCTTATATTGTTTGGGATCAAAGGTGGTCTGTCCGCTTTGATTCGGGTAGGTCGCCTGGATCGTCACCGGGCTTCCGGAAATTTCCACTCCGCTAGTAATGTCCAGCGCGTGAAGTCTCTGGAAGTAATTGCCGCTGCCGGCTTTCGACATTCCAACCAGATAAATCACGCCGTGCGAACCGGCCTGAAGATCGATCACCGGCGTCGAAGTGATGCCGATCTGCGGCGTCACTTGTCCGCAACCGCGATCGTCGCTCGCCGTCTCGTTTGCGCCCAACACCGAGATCTTCCAGAGCTGCGTGAACGTGTCGGCATCGAAGGCATAGACCGAATCGTTCTCCGTAACCACAAACACGACGTTGTGCGTGAGCCCGGACACCATCAAACCCGAGGCGTACAACGGCTCCGCATCTACGAGTCCATCCACGGCTAGAAATCCAACCTTGCCGAAATTGGAAGAATTCAGGTTCGCCGGAGTCAAAATCGTTTCATTCCCGTTCTGGCCTGAACGGCTGAGATCGTTGTGGTATGTAAGCACGTTCACGCCACTCGGTGGAGGAGCCGCGTTGACATTCAGGGTCACCGTATTGCTGGTGATCGCGCCGGCTGTGTTACTAATGGTTACGTAGATTTGCGCGCCGTTATCCGAGGTCGGCGTCTGCATGATTGTAAACGTGCTCGAGTTCGTTCCCACCGCCACTGTGTTGATGAACCACTGATACGTGAGCGGCCCCGTGCCAGTGGCAACGACATGAAACATTGCGGTCGCACCCATGGTAACCGTCAGCCCGCTTGGTTGGGACGAAATCGTCGGTGCCACCTGGTTCGAGGTGCCGCCGCGGGATCCGCTGGATCCGCACGAGGCAAGACCTATCGCCATAGCCGCGAATGCCGCGGTTTGCAGAACTTTTGCTTGAGATCTCAGATTCAATCTCCTCAACGGTTGATGTTTCATCGGCGGGCAGAGTGACCTCATACAAGAGTCGCGCTTGGCTCCATCTCGGTCAAGTCCCCTCCCATTTTCGTTTTAGCTATCGCCGGGAAAACTTGCTAGCTGTTCTCTGGAACAGCTTCAGGCCAGCGTCGAAATTATTGACAAAAACTGTCCTGGGAGAAATGCTCGGTTCTCGAGTCGAGTCGAATCGAATCGGATCGGATGGTGAGAATCCTCCCAACGAATCGCGCTATCGATGAAGTACGGCAAAACAGGCTTACATGTTGTGCTGACTCGCCGATTTCGAATAACCCTCGGGATGTTGTTGCCTCCACTTCCACGCCGATTGAACGATCGTGCGTAAATCGGACACCCCTGGCTTCCAGCTGAGAACGCTCTGAATCCTGGAGGAGTCAGCAACCAATCTAGCAGGATCACCCGCGCGGGGCGCTTCAATGCGTATGCGTATCTCCCGCTTTGTCACTTGCCGCGCGCATTCGATCACTTCCAACACCGAATAGCCGTGCCCGGTCCCGACATTCAGGGCTTCGGAATTTCCACCGCCGCGGAGATAGTCAAGCGCGCGAATGTGCGCATCCGCGAGATCCGAAACGTGAATGTAGTCGCGAATGGGAGTCCCATCCGGTGTTGGATAGTTATCGCCAAATACGGCAAGCTCCGGTTTTTCGCCCGCCGCAGCGGCCAGAACATTCGGGATTAAATGCGTTTCCGGGTTGTGATCCTCTCCGTGATGTTCACTCGCTCCGGCCGCATTAAAATAGCGCAGCGCCATGAATTTCAGGCCATAGGACAGATCGTAGCCCTCCAGTAGCCTCTCCATACAGAATTTTGACCACCCGTACGGATTCTTCGGCCATTGTGGACACTTTTCTGAGATCGGAATCTCTTTCGGCTCTCCATACGTGGCGCAGGTGGATGAGAAAACGATATTCCGGACCCCGGCGCGAACCAGGAACCCCGTCAGCGCGATTCCTTGTCCCACATTGTTTTCAAAATACTTCGCGGGGTCGGCTACAGACTCACCCACCGATGCTAGTGCGGCGAAATGAATGCAGGCGTCCAGTTTGTGCTCCTTGACGATACGCGACAGAAGCGCCGAATCTCCGGCTTTTCCTTGGTAAAAAGGCACATCAGAATCAATCGCACCCCGGTGGCCGTACACCAAATCGTCCAGCACGACGACATCTTTTTTGCTGGCACGCAAATGCTCGACTGTAACGCTGCCGATATATCCCGCCCCGCCGGTAACAAGAATCGCCATCGCACCCTTTCGGAAATTTCTATCGAACGGCAATACAACTTCTACAAAAACAGAATACTACAGCCGACTAGGCACGTGAGAGAATCACCGATGCGTAATTACAATAAACCTGTGGAAGTTACGAGGGTTTTCGCCTATGAGTGATAAGATCGAAATCTACGAATGAAATCCCCCGCTGAACGCCAAGATTCTCGCCTGATGCGCGAGATGTTTCACACCATCGCCCCTCGTTATGACTTCATCAGCCGCGTCCTCTCCTTTGGCATGGACCGGCGCTGGAAACGCCTTGGCGTGGCAAAAGCTTCGCTGCCGGAAAAGGCCGTGGTCTTGGACCTGGCATGTGGCACTGGAGATTTCTCGAAACTTGTGCTCGAGCGCCTGCCCCACGCGATGCCTATTGCAGCCGATATTACCGAACGAATGCTTCAGCTCGCGCGCGGGTCAGGATTAAGGGACGCTGTCTGCAGCGACGCCGGAGCTCTGCCTTTCGCCGCCGATTCCTTCGACTGTGTTTTTATCGGCTATGGCTTGCGAAATTGTCCCGACGTTAAGAAAGCCATTCGCGAAATCCAGCGCGTCACCAAGCCGGGCGGATCGATGGTGAACATTGATTTCTTTTTGCCTTCCAATTTGATGCTGCGCCGCATTTACCTCAGTTATTTGTTTGCGCAAGGAGCCCTCTGGGGATTGCTGCTTCATGGGCGCGCCCGTGTGTATACCTATCTTCCTGATTCGCTGCGGAATTTCCTCACCATGCAGCAGTTCACCGCGTTGTTGGACGAATTCGGGTATTCACCGGTGATCGTGCATTCTTATATTTTTGGCGGAATTGGCCTCTACTGGGCGACAAAAAAATAGCGTGGGAATAAAACGTCAGGCGATTGCGCCGTGAAGACGATAAACCGCATTTCCGAAGTCACTCCAAGTCCTGGTTATTGGCCGTCCTTGTGTTGGGCTATTTTGACGGCCTTCGTCGTTCGCCTTGGCGTGGTGGCATTCGTGTATCGAGACTTTCTAGATCCCCAACGCGATCATTGGAAGTTTGGGTTCGAGTTGGGAATGATCGCGAAGTCAATCGTCACCGGGCACGGATTTTCAAATCCTTACTCAGTACAAACGGGACCGACAGCCATGATCACTCCCGTGTTTCCATACCTCTTCGCCGGTATTTTTGCCATCTTTGGGATTAAGACAAAGGCCTCGGCGCTTGTGATACTTTCGCTCAATAGCCTCTTTTCGGCTCTCACTTGCCTACCGATATTTCTTATGGCGAAGAGAACCTTCGGAATTCGGGCGGCCAACTACGCGGCTTGGATATGGGTTTTCTATCCGTATGCCGTCTACTTCTCCGCTGACTCCATGTGGTATCACAGCTTCCTCTGCCTGCTGTTCACGCTGGTACTGCTCCTAGCGTTGCAGATGGAAAGCGGGGCGCGCATCGGAACATGGGCGGTGTTCGGTGTCCTCACAGGTCTGGCTGCACTCACCACGCCGGTGGCCTTGGGCGTCTTGCCATTTGTGCTCGGGTGGGTTTGCTACCGCCTGCAAAAGAGCGCAAGAAATTGGACCGCTCCGCTGGTGGTCGCCGTCCTCGCCCTGTTCGCCACCATCTCTCCCTGGCTCATTCGAAACTATCGGACGTTCAACAAACCGGTCTTCTTGAAAGACAATTTCTGGATGGAGGTCTGTGTAGGAAACGTCGGCAACGCCTTGCACTGGTGGAACGGGTCCGTCCTTCCGGTAAGAAGTGCTGCGGAAGGGGCGGAATTCCAACGAGTCGGAGAGCTTGCTTACATGCAAGAGAAGCGGGCTCAAGCACTCAGCTTCATTGAGACTCATCCGGGAACTTACGTTTTGCGCTGCATCCGCCGAGTCGTTTTCATGTGGACGGGGTTCTGGAGTTTCCAGCCCGAATATCTTCGCGAGGAACCATTGGACCCAGTCAATATTTTTGTCTGTACGTTCGTTACGTTGCTCGCGCTGGTTGGCCTGCGCAAAGCCTTTCGCGAGCAACCCGAGATCGCACTGTTCTATGCGCTCGTTCTGGGCACTTTTCCAATCGTTTTCTACCTTACACATCCGGAATTAAGCTTTCGCCAGCCAATCGACCCTGAGATTGTGATACTGGTGTCCTATGCCGCTCTATCGCGGCGGACGCCGTTCGGGAAAACAACGTAGAGGCGCCATTGCTTGAAGAACGCACATCCCAGCGAGGAATAAACTTCGCGTGATCAGGGAATCTGGCAGACCATTACAGCGCGATTGGCATAGAGGCACGACAGGCCGGCGACGCCCGGCTGCTCCACGATCACCCAAGTCACTCCGTATTTTTTCTTTAAGCGCTCGAAATCCGCCAGCGTAAACTGTGCCCAATTCTCTCGGTCGGTTACTTCCAGATTCCACTGCCAGGCGAGCTCAGGGAATACCGCGACAGCCGAAACATCCTTCTCATTGTCAGCTAGCATGCTGCGCTCGGCATAGGCGCGGAATCCACACCGTTCGCCGTCTCGAGATCAATATTGCCTGCACTATCCGCCACCGGGCCGGTCCCGGACATCCAAATGCCGCCACCCTTCCCTTTCGGCTCGGAACTCCACACCGTGTGAAGCTTCAAGCTCGCGGCATCGTAAACAAACAGCCAACCAGCGATTCCTTTGGGATTATCGAACCCGAAGGCGACATAGAGCTCTCCGTTATCCAGCAACAAATCGGCACGCTGTTTCCGGGCCTGGTGCCACTGGGCCCTTTTCTCGGTGAACGACTCTCCTTCAACCGCCCCCTCCATAACCACCGGCCCATGGTTTATTTCGCCCGTGCGAAGATTCAGCGCATAGAGCCTATACATCTGGTCGTCATTCCAGGCGACAACATATAAAAGGTTGTTATCGATGTCGATTGCCGGGGTTCCCAAGATGCCCCACGACGGGTCGTCGACAGCCCACTCATCTATGTCGCGCCCTCCTAGGCGAGGGGAGCCTAGGTTCCTTGACCAAACCAGAGTGTCGTTCGAGCTTGCCGGCTTCTGATCAGCCATGTAGGCGTAAACAGTGTTATTCATCGACGCGAATATCACGGTTCTGCATCCTTGAAGATATTTGCGCTTACCAGATGAGACACGTAGAGGGGCCGCGCCATGATCTTGGCGTCGGAATACAACGTCCACAATTTCCCGAACCGGGTTTTGACATTCGATTGACTAAGTTCGGTCTCAGTGAGATTTACTGCACTACGCTGGTTGTCAACGCACTGAGTGTAAACATCAAAAGAATCTTTCACGCGCAGGCGCCCCAGACAACAGAGCGGCAACATTCCGAGAACGAAAGCGTATTTCTTCCATCCCAACTCCATGAATCGTCGCACCCCGGACAATTCTTTGTCGGGCGGGATTCTATCCTCGCTTCCTATTGATAACAACCGGAGAACCACCTATTGATTCCGAAAACGCGGTCTCGCTCAACTAACCTGAGAATCCGGATGTTTTCACGTAGTCTCATCGCGGAGCCTCATTGATCCTTTGTTTCGGTTGAAGCAATCCTGTTCTGTTGCGACAATGGAGTCTGGCGCAGGCAAGAATGCGTGGGCCAAATTCATACATCGGTGCTTTATGTATCTTTCTTGTCGCGGCGATTTTTCTTACAAAATCTTCATGGAGCGGCACCGCTGATACCCCGCCGGCATTCCAAACCCCGACCATGACCGAGACTTCGCATCCTCTGGAAAAAATTCAGAAATACATTTCTTCCAGTTGGGAGCACCTCACGCGATCTTTGGCAATTTGTAAGACTTTTGAAGACATTAAGACGGAGGGAGAGCCTTACCTTTATCTTCCCCTGGGATTTCCGGAGCCTGCGGACATCGTGGAACTTCAAAAATATTGTCCCATCCGGGTGGCGCGCTTGCCTAAGAAAATCGCGACGGCCGGGGACATCGACCTAAACTCGATTCCTACTGAGGGCGTCCTATTTCTTCCCCATCCTTACGTGGTTCCTGGCGGGCAGTTTAACGAAATGTACGGCTGGGACAGCTATTTCATCATCCTTGGCCTGCTTCGTGATAATCGCAGAGAAATGGCGAAGGGGATGGCCGAGAACTTTTTCTTTGAGATCGAACATTACGGCGCAATTCTAAATGCCAATCGAACTTACTATCTCACGCGGTCTCAACCGCCCTTCCTGACCTCCATGATTCTTGCTGTCTATGACGCGGAAAAGGCCGCCGGAAACGATGATTTGCCGTGGCTGGAGCGAGCCTACCGCTACGCCGTGACGGACTATGAGGAGTGGATACGGCCGCCCCACCTCGCCGGCGATACCGGACTGTCTCGATACTTCGATCACGGCGAAGGTCCGGTGCCCGAAATCCTTGGCAATCCGAAAGACTACTACGGCGGCGTAGCGCGATACATGCTGACGCACCACGAGGGCGACGAGGCTTCCTATGTGGTCCATCTAGGTAAGAATCCCAACACAGCTCACGCGGGACCCGTATTCGAATTCTCTGCCTGTGACCCGGCGACGAAGCAAACGCCCGCAACGGAGTGTCCGCCCGATCGCATCGCGCTCACCGCAAATTATTACGAAGGCGATCGCACTATGCGCGAATCCGGATTCGACGTTTCATTCCGCTTTGGACCGTTCAGCGCCGATACGCATCACTATGCCCCTGTGTGCCTCAACAGCCTGCTTTACAAGGAAGAGACAGATCTGGTGGAGATGGCCACCATCCTCGGCCGCACCGAGGATGCTGGGAAATGGCGGCGCTACGCAACGGAGCGCCGCGAACGCATGAATAAATATTTGTGGGACGAAACTCGCGGCCTCTATTTTGACTACGACGTGGCGACCAACAAGCGGTCCACCTACGAATATGCGACGACCTTTTATCCTCTCTGGGTGGGCGCTGCGAGCAAAGCGCAAGCCGAGGCGGTTGTTGGCAACCTTCATTTGTTCGAACACGCCGGCGGTCTGGCGATGAGCCGCCAGGAAACCGGAGCCCAATGGGATTTTCCGTACGGCTGGGCTCCTATTCACCTGATCGCCGCCGAAGGCCTATGGCGCTACGCCTACAAGGCCGACGGGGACCGAATCACGTTTAAATTTCTGCAAATGGTGCTGGAAGACTTTCTCCGCAGCAAGAATATGTGGGAAAAATATGACGTGGTCAGCAGAGCATCAAAAACGCGCATTCGCGTGGGCTACAAAGAAAACGTGATTGGCTTTGGCTGGACCAACGGCGTGTTTCTTGAATTGCTGCACCGGTTGCCCCCGGAGTTGACCGAGAAACTCGAGAAGACGAAGTGAAACATCCTCGGACCTGGAATCACTACAGGTTTGTCCGCCGCCGGATATACAGCATTCTACCGATTGATGAATTTCGCGCGATGCGCGAGCATGCATCCCAGAGAGAAGAGGAACAGCGGGAATCCTTAATAAAATAAGGGCTGGGCCCGAATGATCCTCTTCTCTCAGCCATATTCTTACTCCCCCCAAAGCCCCCCTGAACGCTTTTAACTGGTCGTGCAAGATTGCCTCGCTGGAGTGTCACCCTCTAACGGCAGCGCGGATTTTCGGCGAACCTAAAACTGCTGCCTTGAGGTCCGGGTCGCTGTTTATGACTTCCAGGAGCTTTCGCGTAATATTGTCGTCCACTTCGGGCGCTTTACGGATTTCCAACGGATAGCGGACCATCAGTTCTAGTCCCGTATCGACGAACTGCAATTTGGCTTCTGTCTCTGGCGCGCGCAACTCGATTTCCACGCGCCGCTCGATGTCTCCGTACTGCTTCTCTATACCTGGGCGGTATTGTGCATACACCGAATTGACAACCTCGGTGAGTTTGTCCTGCACCAATTTGTGGTTGGCGCCGGGAGCGAGGGAAACCGCCACCTCGTGCCAGGCATACGAAGTGCCCGGAATTTGTTTGTATAGCGGCGTGGCAGGCTGGAACAAGACTGCGTTGGAGAAAACGACGATTCGCCCCGTCGGATAAAGCTCGATTCCAGTTCCCGCGAGTTCCACCAGATACATGCGGACCAGACCAATATCGATCACGTCGCCGGTCACTCCTGCAATGCTGATGCGATCCCCCACGCTGATGCCGTAACGTCCCACTACAAAAAAGTAAGCGGCCACGGACAAAAGGACTGCTTGCAAACCAACCGCGATGCCCGCGGTGACAAAGCCGGCGAAGGTGGCCAGCGAGCTGAACTCGCTGATGAATCCCATCAGAATGACGATGACGATCAGGAAGCCAACCACAAATCGCCTCAGAATCAGAAACTGGCGCCGCCGACGCATGTCGCTGATGTAGCGAAACGTCAATCTGCGCCAGGCTTCGGAAAGAGCGAATACAAAGCCCAGCGCTAGAGCCAATCCCAGGACACGCGTCAGCAGCGAACGCACGGCGTATCCGGATTCACGCACGAGCGCCCTGCGCCACTCCAGAAGATTGGCGCGGCTTTCATCCAACAGAACGATTTCCTGATTGAGAGGTATCAGAGCGCTGGACAAATGTTTGAACTGGTTTGTGAGGGCCTGGAATTCCTGAGGCGTTGCCTGCGGCGCTTGCGAGCCCGGTGTGGCGGACAAGTTCGAAAGCTCGCGTCCATGCTGCACCGTTTCAGCCAAATTCGCGCGCATCGGCTTTTGTAAGTTCGTCGCGATATCGCGCAAACTCCCAGTCTCTTTAACCAGCTGATCGATTTGATGAATGCTTCGCATCTGGTCGTACACCGCTTTAGCGTCGCCAGCCAATCCTCCTGAAGTTTGGCTGATGGGTTGAGCGCTGATCGCGGCCTTCGTGGCGGCATTCTGTGACGACGCGGTTCCGAGCACTTCGGGGACCGAACGAGCAAGTTCATTGATGCTTCCCTGCAGGCCTTTAGTCGAAGTTTCGGAGTTACTTTCGACGAAAGTGGTCATGCGCTGGACCGCGTCTTGCATGGCATTGGCAAGCTCGAGATCGCCCTGCACTTTTTCACGTTCGTCGCCTAGATTCTTCTTCTTGCTACCCGATGCCGCGGCGATTTGATTGTCCAGCGCGGCTAATTGCGTTTGATCCTGTTGGATTCTTGCTTTCACTTGTGCGGCAAACTGAGCGAGCTTTTCTTCTTGGGTTGGAGTTGCCTCTGATGGATTTGCCTCACTGCCGGCACTATTTGCGGCGGTGATGAGCTGCGCTTCAGCTTTCGCGGACTCGAAAGCGAGACGGACCACTTGCGCGGCAAGGTTTTGCGCGTTGTCCTGATAGATGGCGTCGCTCGGCAGGCCGACGGTTTGCACCTTACTGGTCGCGTCTCGGTACCAGTTGATGACCGCGTTCAGATGGCCTAACAGGACGGCGCGATCCAGCTGCTCGGCGCCTTGCAAAAAGACAGCTAAGGAACCGAAGCCGAACAGCACCAGGAAACAGACCGAGAGATGGAAGAAAAAGCCACTCGGGCGTTTCTTGCCTCCCTGGTGATTTGAGCGCGCGGCCCTTAAATCTCCAAAGACGACTCTGGCCTCGGCTAGAAATTCTTCCGTCGGTTGTTTTGAGGGAGTTGGGTCGATTTCTGTCTGTGAGTCAGAATCGGCTAGAAATGGTCTAGACCACTGGAAAATGTTCGCTGGACTTTGAGGAATTTGCAGGACATTTTCGTTGGCAATGGTTGGATTGCAGATGGTCCAAAGTTCGCGATCAGCAGTCGAGCGAGGCTGCCGATAGCAGAGCGACCCTGTACCCGTTCGGCCTCGTTCGCGTGTTCCTTGGCTCTCGGGCTTGTTTAGTCGAGCAGGGCGAGGCCCTCGCATCGCGGAGCCATTCCGTCCCGCCTGCATGCGGCCGAATTTTTCATCATGAATGGTCACAAAAAAACGTAGCATGCTGTTTGAAGATTTTCAAGGACCTGGATGCTGCTAGTACTTCCACGCAGCTTTTCCTGTTCTAGGAAAGAGGGGGCTGCGCGGCGACCTTAACGCGTCATTGCAAAGAGCTCGGGAAATTTCCGAGGAAAAACGAAACAAACTGTTCCCGCTCCGGAATCGGGTGATAAAAGAAGACTTCGACGTGCTTGTTGCCACTGAGCCAAAAATAGGAGTTGTATTGAGGCCCTTGGTATCTGAGTATTTTGCCGCCGGCTCTTGTTTCGCTATTCACGGTAGCTTGCTCATGGTCTGTATACGGCGGCTTCCATTTCTCCGGGTTTATCGATTGTTCGGCGCCTGGCAGTTCCTCCCCTGGAAATTCTTCGATGCTGACGGATACCACCACGGTGTGAGATTGCATGCCGTATCCTGCGGTACAACGTAAGCGGCCAGTGAATTCGAGTCGCGGTCCGCACGAACTCCCCTCCATGGGGATTCCAGCAAGCGAGTTTGGAAACATACCGGGAGGCACCGGCTCCCTGAGCTGGGGCTTAATCGGCCTGTCATAGGCAGCGTTAGCTACGTATGAGTTGAGTTGTACCAGGCAGATTCTCGAAATCGGGCCGGCGTCAACTTCGTCGCACAATTTTTTCCCTTTTTGCACTTCTTCGTAGCTATCCACGTGTACGAAAGCCGACCGGTAGGTGTTGAGCTCGCGACATTTCTCTTTTATCGAAGAATCCTCGATCTTTTTGCAGTCTTCTGCGTTGCTTAGCACCGGGATCAGTAAGACGGAAAAATCCCGCCGCGATTCTTGATACGTACAGGCCGGGTTCCAAATTCTGTCACATCCATCGGGCGTGAATGTGACGGCTTGAGGGAAATAGCCTTTGTCACCTACGGGCTGGCCTCTTCGGTTGAACATGGGGTTATACAGGATCTGAGTTTCAGCGGATCTCTCTTCCTGTCCCGTGCCGCATGGAGGTCCGTTAACGATCAACCAATAATGTAGTCGATCAGGAGGGTCGTCGGAATCGAGCTCTGGAATCGAAACCGGCGGGAGGTAGAACGATCCATTCGCATCACTGGAATTTTTGGACTCGATCTGAATGGCAGATCCGCCCACATGGCTAACTTGGAGCTCAACATTCACACCCCGAACGTCTTCTCCTGTAACAGCGTCCCTGACTCGTCCGCTTACCGGCGGGATTGTCGTGTTCGGGAAGGCGAAAAGCGCGCCGAGCGGAATTGTGAAGAGGAAGCCCCGATGCAGAGCGCGGCATCTGGCAGCGCTTCGGTTGCCCGAATGCCGATTCAGAGGCTTGTTCTGCAGGGCTCTTTTGCAAATCATGCTGGTGGATTCCTTTTTAAGGAGCGGATGCTCAAATCATACTTGGCAAATCCTGAGAAATGGACGGCGTTCGCCGGGAGTTTCCGACGTTGCAAGCCGGCGAATTTCTTCGTTGGACACCTTGGGATTGCGCGCTGGCGTGGGCGCCAAAGGCTCGGCAACCATTCGCGGGGTCTATTTGAGACTCTCGATGTAGGCGACCAGCGCTTTGAGCTCGTCCGGAGGCAAATCGACGGCGGGCATTCCGCCTGCGGTCATTTTGGCGGTGGGATGTTGCAAGAGGTTGGCGACCTGATCCTTGCTAAGTTTGGCCGAAATGCCGATGAGCGCGGGAGCTGCGGCAGTGCCAACGCCGCCGTCGCCGTGGCATGCATTGCAGGATTGCGCTGCGAAGATTGTTTTTCCTTTTGCTGCCAGCGGATCGGCCAACGCCACATTCGCAGCAGCCAGGGAAGCAGCCGAGAGGTCGGGCTCGAAAGGCTTGCGCATGTATTCTTCTTCTTCGGTTTTCTGCTTGGCCAGTTGTTCCGCGACGCCGGGATCGTGCTTGTCCTGATAGACGCTGCGCAGGCCGAGTCCCAGCAGTCCAAACATCAAGAAAACGTATGCGCCCATCGCGCCGGGGCGTTTCCACGGGCGACGTTCGACGCCGCGATCCAGAAATGGCAAAGCGATGACGGCGATGACGAGAATCATCGGAATGACCAGGACACCGATCACAGCAGCGGAGCCGTGCCAGTATTTCAGCCACTGAAATATTGGGAGGTAATACCACTCGGGCCGCGGCACGTACTGCGCATTTGCAGGATTGGCTGCCGGTCCCAGCGGCACGGCCAGGAAGAACGCCATCGCGCCAAGGCCCACGATGAGGAGAGCGGTGAGGGAGAGGTCTATCAACACCTGTCGCGGATAAAAGGGCTCCGGTTTCAACGTGGGCTTGTATGGATTCTCCGTGACAGGTCCTGCGGGGCCGGCGTTGCGGAATAGGAAAATATGAGAAGCGACCAGAGCGAAAATACAGGCGGGAATCAAGAAAACGTGAGCGACAAAGAAACGCGAGATCGTAAGCGTGCCCATTTCGGTGCCGCCGCGCACCAAGCGTGTGAGCGTTTCACCAATCCCCGGAATTTCCCCGATCGCGTTAGTGCCCACGGCGGTCGCGAAGTAGGCTCGTTGGTCCCAGGGAAGCAGGTAGCCGGTAAAGGCCATTCCCATCACCAGGCCGAAAAGGGCGCAGCCGGAAATCCAAAGGAGTTCACGGCGTCCTTTGTAGGCGCCGTAAACATACGTTTGCGAAAGGTGCAGCAGTAAAACGATCACCATGGCGCTGGCGCCGTAGGCGTGAAGGCTGCGAAGAAAAGATCCGGCGGTCACAACTTTAGTGATGTAAGCGACTGTGGTGTGCGCGTGGTCGGCAGAGGGAACGTAGTAAAGCGCGAGAAAGACTCCGGTGATGACTTGCGAGAGAAAAATGAACAGGAGTCCGGAGCCAAAAATGTAAGCGAGACGCGCACCACCGGGGATGGGTTCATAGAGCGCGGCCCGAAGCACGTTGTCCAAACCGGTGCGACGATTGATCCAGCCCCAGAAGCCAGTCTGCGGGCTATGAGAGGAGTCGGTTTCGTTGCGATCGGTCGAATGCATTGCCCTTCTTCAGCCTACGACTTCCTTATCAGCAACGAGCTGACGGAAATACTGGAAGTGCACGAAAAGTTGGCCATCCTGGTCGACGGCTTCAAGGCTATCCATTCCGCGCAGAGGCGGCCCGCTGACGCGGCTGCCGTCGGGGGCAAAAACCCCTCCGTGACACGGACATACAAATTCTTTCTTGCCACTAACCCACGGAACGGTACAACCCAGATGCGGGCAAATGGAGGAGAGGACGCAGAGTTGTCCATTGGTGTCTTTCGTCACATACACGGTCTTTTCTGAAACTGTTTTGCGCCAGCCGTCGATTTCCTCGACTTCAATGGTCCGAACTACGGGTTCAGTCAGAGAAGCAAAATCACTCAGCGGCCCCACGGTGGAAGGCTCAAGCTCGGTAGTGCGACGCAAGAGAGGAAAAAGCGTGAAGCGAATCAATGGAACCGAGAGCAGCGCACCCACACAAAACGAGCCCAAGGCAAGCAGTGCACCCAGAAAGGAACGGCGGCCGCTAGAGGATGAATTCGCCGTGACAGATTTCTCCCGCAACGCATTTTCGGGGTCTCCTGTCCTTTCCTTCATGTAATTCTCCGATTACTTAGTTCTTGAAATTACAGAAAATTGCGGCGCCACGAAACGCGATCGCAAATGCAAAAACATTTTTCAATTCTTTGGCAACTGGCGGATGTATGCAACAAGCGACTTGATGATGTCGGAAGAAAACTTCGAACCGAAGGCCGGCATTTTCGCTCGGCCCTTGCTGATAACAGCGGCGAGTTCTTCATCGGATTGTTTTTGGACCTCGTCCGACTTGAGGTCTTTCGCTTTTAGCGCCTTGCCCGTAGGGGTATTTCCGCTGCCGTCGGGTCCATGGCATAACGTGCAGTTATTCTTGAATACTTTGGCGGCATCGCTCTGGGCTCGAGCCACAACGGGCAGAATGAAGATCGTTAAGGTGATAAAAAACGTGGCCGGTGCAAAACGTTGCAGTATTTTTTGCATGTGATCTCCTCCATTTGACGAGCAGGGTCTCGCAGCGAAAATTCGCGATTCCAAACTAACTTGGATCTATCTCAACCTCACGGCCCCGCCTTAGTTTTCCGATTGTTTCTGTGTGCATCGTCGACTTAATTGCGAGCTTGCGATCACTCTAAAGGGTAACTGTAAAGTTTCAGAGAGGTAGTTCTCCGTTACCGCTAGTAGCTCATCGACGACTGCAATTGTTTGTACCGTTGTGCTGAAGATTAACACAGCCCAGGCTGCGGGGCATGTCAGATTCATAGATAGCGTCAAAACTGGGTCGCCACCCATCTGTGGCGCCGGAAAGACTAACCGAAGCTATGCCACCCTCAACAGCCGCAAGCGATCTCTCAGTGCGGTCATTCTGTCGGAGACGCATGGCCACTCGACCGGATCGAAGCCCTCTGCATACTCAAAACCCACATCGGTGAGAGACCGGCAAGCTTTGCCGATAAACTTCACACCTGATCCCAGGTCCAAACCGTCGAGTCGTTCTCCAGTCTTGTTATGGGCAATAGCTTCGTCACTGGTGATGTCGGATGGGAGATGTAGAGTGAATCTTCTGCCTTTCAGCAGGAACGGATATCCTCCTGGGAGTCCCTCTACTCCGGGGACGCTCGTGTGAAGTGCTCCTCCCAGAAGCAAAGACATCACTACCCGGATCGCCGTGGAGGAAGTCACGCTATTTAGGTCTTCATCTATCGGTCCGAGGTCGGGGCGTAGTCGCAGGCTCGTTATCTCCTTGTCCTTCACCCAAACGCGCGGTTGGCTTCGAGATTTATTTCCCTTTAGCCAGCCACTAAGGTGCCCGTGATGACCTACCACGCGCACATCATCGCTGCCGACTGCATCATGAGAGCGGCAGAAGGCTTCTACGATTGCGGAATTCCCGATACCACAGGTCGTCCGAAAACCCAAACGGTGGAGAACCACATTCACACAATCCGGATAGCAGGCATTGACGATCGCAGTTTCCGAGTTTGACACGCCACGACTAAGCTCGGCAGCAATTTTCAACTGCAGAGGTAAAGTGATCCCGAATCCTCCCTCTGCTATCAATTTTGTCCAAGCGTTCTTGCCCTGCGAACTCTCCCAAGGCGACTGCAGCGAGGCTGCCAGGAGGATGACTTTCGGCTTGAGAGAACGAGACGCTCGGGAAAAAGCTGATGCGGTGAATTCAGGAATCCCGAAGGGAAAGAAGATCGGGCGTGTGCCAAAACCGGCAGCGCGTGCGTTCGCGATAAGCGCCATCCGCGTAACCTTTACTGTTGACCGCCCAATGATTGCAATCCGGAGCGATCCTATGGAAACCTGGGAAAGTGCGTACACAATTCCCTGTGCCAGGGAACCCGAGCCGAGAATGACAATGTCCGCACTCTTCGCCAAAGCTCAGCCTTTCAAAATCGCATGCATCTAAGTTGAACCAACAGCCTTTCAAGACTCCTCTTCCCTCCCGAGGAATTAGGTGATGCCGGACGGGTTCTATGCGTATCTCGCACTCCCGGCAGACCACCAGCTGACGCGGGAACCGATTTTATCGTCGCCCGAAATGGTCGCATTGCTTCGATCTATCTCTTTCTCGACAATCTTCCTTAAGACAACAGCGCGAACTCAACGAGATCGAATGCTTTGTTAAAACAGTTGCGTTGAAAAGCCTGATATTTAACACCTCGCATGCTGTATTCAAAAAAAAGCAAGCATGTGGGAACTAGCTGAACCATCCGTGAAGCTGTAACAACGAGAAAAGGACGTGAAACCACTAACGACGCTGGCGCAACCTGAACGATATTTCGGGCAGAACTACTACCCTTCGCCAACTTCAAAAGGTCGCCGAGTTGATGCGTTAGCTCTTGCCGTTGACGAATTGCGGGAACATGCGCGCCGAGAAGCAAAGAAGACCGAACAGACCGCCTGTAAGAAGTAGCAGCGTGCTCGGCTCAGGCGTCACGGCGGGGGCATTGGTTACAACGAGCGACCCGGAGCTTCCTCCGACATAGCTATCCCCTCCCATGTCGAAGGCGCAAGCCTCCGTCACGCAAGAAATCACAACGTATCCCGCGTTGTAAATTCCTGCCTGCGGGAAGGTGATGTTCGGCTCCGGCTCATTGTTGTTCGATATATCCAACACGTCGCCGGATGAATCTATCCAGTTGAAACTTTGGTTTCCGCCGACGCCATCCCAAGTGAACAGTCCGAGTGGACCGTTTGTACTGATGTATTGGGTCGTGCCCGGTGTAAACGAATCGGTGCCCGGGTCCCAGTTAACTTGCAGACTCACTGTCTCCGGACCGATTACCACGTTTGAAGCAGTGACGGTGATATCTCCGCCGTCTGCGAGCGCAGCAGGCACAAGTAGCAAACACAGGACTGCCAACAGCGCAAGGCGCTTCATGATTGTTTCTCCTCTGGGGGAAGCGTAAATTCGCCGGGCTTGTGACCTTCAAAAGACGGCAGGAAATCAAAGTGAGCCCAAGCCTGGTAATCTTTGTACCGTACTGTTGCCCACCTCAGCACTCTCTGAGAGTTGCTTGGGGATGGGCAACTCGTTGTGAGTGTGTGGACTCAGAGTCCCGAAGGCAACGACGTC
>Ga0308309_10000383_pt1 | contig 28777 bp, 22 predicted proteins | sample HubBroMetageWFT5_FD_192491 | JGI IMG/M metagenome (GOLD analysis project Ga0308309, IMG submission 192491) | Warmed and freeze-thawed soil microbial communities from the Hubbard Brook experimental Forest, New Hampshire - Hubbard Brook CCASE Soil... | ecosystem: Environmental > Terrestrial >...
CCATGGTTTGGTGTGCGGGAAGGGCCAGCCATTTCGGACAAAAACCATTTGGGGAGAAAACGCTTGGCTCTGCTCATTCAGGAAAAGCACGATCTTGTCGGGAACCTCATCAATCTCGGCAAGAGCCGCGGGTACGTGCTCAATGAAGAAGTGAACGACGTCCTTTCCGCTGAGGAACACACCACGGAAGAGATCGACAGTCTCTTTTCTACCTTCGAGCGCGACGGCACCGAAATTTTCGAAGATATTTCCGCCGCGAAGGCCGCGCACACCGCGCTTGAAGTCACGCAAAGAATCGAACTCGGCCCAAGGAACGATTCGATCCACGAGGAAGAAACCGAGATCGAACGGCCCGTGCACTCGGTGCAGAAGAGCACCGATCCGGTCAGCACCTACTTGCGTGAAATGGGTGTTGTGCCGCTTTTGAACCGTGAGACCGAAATAGCTCTCGCAAAGCGCATGGAACGCGGCAAGTTACGTGTGTTGAAGACCGTCTCGCGCTCGCCGCTCGTGGCCAAGGAATTAATCGCTGCGGGCGCAGAGCTTCGTAAGGGCGCGCTTTCCATCAAGAGAATCGTCCACATCCAGGAAGAGGAACTGACTGACGACAAAATCGAAGAAAAGCTGCGCCAAACGCTCCGGACTATCAACCAGATCGAGAAACTCTGCGAGCTAGGACGAAAGCAGAGGCTCAAGCTGGACAACACCGCGAAGTCCGATAAGCAAGCGCATCTGCGGGCGCGGCGCCGTCTGGGCCGCACGCGCATTGAAATTTCGCTCCTTATCCGCTCCATCGAATTCAACGACGCCGAGAAGAGGCGCCTTATCGATACTCTGCGGCTCACGGTCGAGCGGTTGCATACCCTCGAGCGTGAGATTGGCAGGTTGGAACGCCGCGTCAGCTCTGCACGCACGGACAGCGCAAACGGAACGCGAGATGAGCTGCGTTCGCGCCGGACGGAACGAAGGGACATCGAGGAATCGAGTGAGGTTGGTTTTGACGCTCTGAAGCGTGCGCTCACAGCCATCCGTCGCGGCGAAGCGGAAACCGAACTGGCAAAAACTGAGCTCACGGAGGCAAACCTCCGCCTCGTCGTCTCTATCGCCAAAAAATATACGAACCGTGGCATGCAGTTCCTCGATTTGATTCAAGAAGGCAATATCGGCCTCATGAAAGGCGCCGATAAATTCGAATGGCGCCGCGGGTACAAGTTCTCCACCTACGCAACGTGGTGGATTCGCCAGGGCATCACTCGAGCTATCGCCGATCAAGCGCGCACCATCCGCATCCCTGTACACATGATCGAAACGATCAATAAGCAGGCCCGCACTAGCCGCCAACTGGTGCAGGAACTCGGGCGCGAACCAACTTCCGAAGAGCTCGCGAGGCGGATGGATCTTTCCCTCGACGCGGTCTGTAAAACAAAGAAGATCGCGCAGCAGCCCGTCTCTTTCGAGACGCCCATCGGTGAGGACGCGGAGTCCCATCTGGGTGATTTCGTCGAGGACAAAGGCGTTGTGTCGCCATCCGATGCGGCCATTCATCTCAATTTGAAGGAACACTTGGCCTCCGTGTTGAAGACCCTCACACCCCGAGAGGAAAGAATCATCAAAATGCGCTTTGGCCTCGAGGACGGTAATGAGTTAACTCTGGAGCAAGTGGGCCAGTCGTTCGCTGTTACTCGAGAACGCATCCGCCAAATCGAAGCTAAGGCGCTGCGAAAGCTGCGGCATCACTCGCGATCGAGGCGGTTCAGGGTTTTTCTCGAAAGCTCTTATTGAGAAGTGTGGCGCGGTTGCTCGCTTGAACCACACAACTTAGAAGAAACTAGAGGGCCAAAATCCAGCGATTCGCTGGCTCGACATGAAAAGCCGAGAATAATCGACGGGTGCAAATCTCGACTCCCGTACGAGCAATTCACCTCCGAATTGTAAATTCTGTGTTAAGAAGTCTCTAGCTATCGCGTCTTAGGAAGTAGAAGAGCCGAGGAGGGGTACTTGGCGGCCGCGATAGAAAACGTCATGGTTACGCAAGCAGCTGCAGAGCTTGAGGAAGTCTTTCGCGCACACCAGTCTTGTGTCCTCAAGGCTGCTTACCGCGTAACCGGCAGCATGCCGGACGCCGAGGACGTCGCACAATCGGTCTTCCTCCGAATGGCCCGCGGCACAGTCGACCACAGCCGTATCTCCAATCTTCAGAGCTACTTACACAGGTCAGCCGTCAACGCAGCTCTCGATCTTATTCGGTCGCGTGGCCATCGCGAGGTAGTCCCCGTTGAGGTAGCAGACGAACTACACTCCAACCCTAGCCTCTCTCCAGAACGCGCACATTCTTCCATGGAAATAAAAAGTTGGCTTCGCGAAGAGCTTGCAAAACTTAGTCCCCGTACTGCCGAGATGTTTACCCTGCGCTATATCGAAGGCCTGGACAATCCCGAAATTGCCCGAATGATGAACACGTCTCAGGCGGTTGTTGCGGTCACGCTGCATCGGACTCGTGCACGGCTGAAGAAGAGCCTTCGCGGCTTTAGGAAAGGTGCATCATGAAATTTTTTCGATCGAAGCAAGACGATCGCCTGGATCAAGCGATCTCCGAACTCCGCGCGGAACAGCCCGACGCCAAGTCACTCTCTGCGTCTGCAGAGCGCGTGTGGCAGAAGCTGCAAGCGGGCGTCGGCGAGGAAGCCACAGCCGGCGCACTGCAGCCCATCCGTGGCTGCGCCGACATTCGTGCGATGTTGCCAGCTTTTCATCAGCAAGAGCTGCCTCCTGCTCGCGCGCTGATCGTGGAAGATCATCTGCGGGAATGTGTATCGTGCCGTTCCTATGCTCACGGCCGAGCCGTTGACGGAAAGACAAGCGTCAACTGGCGGATGGAGGTGGCCTCGCGCGGTTTCCAATGGAGTTTTGGCACTTTGACTTTCGCGGCAGCCACCTTGGCCGTGTTGGTTGCAGCGGTTTGGACGGGATACAACTGGTACATCGCAGGCCCTCCTGGCAGCCGCGCGCGCATTGACTCCATCGCCGGCCAAGCCTATAGCGTTGGCCTGACTGGTGAACGCGCACTAAAACCCGGCGACGAAGTCACCCAGGGTCAATTCATTCGCACGGCCGCAAATTCCCATGCGACAGTGAAGCTCTTCGACGGCTCCAAAGTGGAAATGAATCAACGCGCTGAATTGGCCGTCAGCGCCGACCGCCGCAACACCACCATCCACCTCGACCAGGGCAGCATCATCGTGCAAGCCGCGCATCGTCAGACCGGGCACTTGTATGTTAGTGCTCCCGACTGCACCGTAGCCGTTACGGGCACGGTGTTTTCCGTGAACTCCGGCACAAAGGGTTCACGTGTGTCCGTAATCGAAGGAGAAGTCCACGTCAAGCACGCTGGTATGGAATCCATTCTGCACTCCGGTGATCAGGTCGCGACAACACAGAGTGTTGGGACTGTTCCCGTCAGCCAGGAGATCAGCTGGAGCAACGACCTCGACCACGAACTGGCTTTGCTTGCGGAGTTCGGAAAGCTTCGCCAAAAACTGGAGGCAATCCAAACGCCGGGTCCGCGGTATGAAAGCAAAATCCTTCCCTTGCTGGCGCCGGATACCGTTCTCTACGTCGGCATCCCCAATCTTGGAGACGCGCTCCAGCAAGCGAACCAAATCTTCCAGCAGCAGCTTTCGCAGAGCAAGGTTCTGCAAGATTGGTGGAACAAGAGCGGCAACGCGAATCAGCATCCGACTCCCGAGGAGTTGATTGGGCAAATTCAAGCCATCAGCCAATACTTGGGCAACGAAGTGGTGATTACCTTCAGAGCCAGCCCAGGCGTCAACGATCACGGTCCCATCCTGCTGGCAGAAGTGAAACAGCTCGGACTGAAAGATTTCTTGCAGAATCATCTGGCTGCGACCTTGTCGAGCAAGCAAGGCACATCCGATCTGCATGTCGTGGATTTGCAGTCGCTCTCATCGCTCGCGGCTGATGAACGCGGAATGATCATGCTTGTCAGGCAGAATATGCTCATTGTCGGTGCCGACGCTGCGTCGGTTCGTCAAATGAGCGCGCAACTCGACAGCGGAGCCACACAATTTGCGGCAACCGACTTCGGCCAAAGAATTCTGAACGTTTACAGCCAAGGTACGGAAACGCTGGTCGCCGCGAATCTCGGCCAGATTCTGAACGCTACACACACACAGCAAGAGGATTCGGCAGTGCTTCGGAACAGCGGCTTCAACGACATAAATTATTTGATCGCCACGCGCGGCGAGACCTCCAATCATGGAGACAACCGGATCACGCTGGAGTTCAGTGGCCCGAGGCGCGGCATCGCTTCCTGGCTAGCCGCTCCCGCTCCCATTGGCTCCCTTGACTATGTTTCCGCCAATGCTGGCGCGGCGGTTTCTTTCGTTGCAAAGCAGCCGGCGCTCATGTTCGATGACCTTTTCAGCACATTCGGCGGCTCGGATCCTAACTTCAGCAAAGGTCTGGCTGAGGCCAACGCAGAACTCGGCCTGAATATTCGCGACGACCTTGCGAGCGCCCTGGGCGGAGAGATGACGCTGGCTCTCGACGGCCCGGTTCTCCCCACGCCTTCGTGGAAGGCGATTATCGAGGTCAACCAGTCGGGCGCTCTCCAGCTTGCCATCGAAAAGATGCTGCAGGCTGCTAACCGGGAATCGCAAAAATCTAATCAGCCCGGCCTAACGCTCAATCAAGCACAAGTGGGCGGCAGAACGTTTTACACTATCCAGTCGCAGTCTGTGGGGCTTTCGACAGAGTACGATTACACGTTCGCGGACGGGTACATGATCGTGGCACCCTCTCGCGCCCTGCTCCTGGCCGCCATAGAGACCCATGCAAACGGCACGTCGCTGGCTCGTTCCGCTTCGTTTCGCGCTCTTCTGCCGAGCGACAACCAGGCGAACTTTTCAGGGATGGTTTATCAAAATCTTAGCCCGATTCTGAAACCGCTCGCCTCTCAGCTGAATTCCGGGCAGTTGGCGATGCTTCAGCAATTGGCCGCCGACTCCAAGCCGAGTGTCATGTGCGCCTACGGGGAGAGTGATCGCATCGAGGTGGCCAGCAGCGGTAAGCTCCTCGACTTGAATCCAGCTTTCCCAACCTTGCTCCACCTGTTGGGCTTGTCGGAACACGGAACTTCGCGCCAAGCTAATCCGTAATAACATCTAGACGATGACTCCAACGATTGAGCTAGATGGGCTCGAAGTACAACTCGGCGGCCGAACGATACTTCATAGTCTGACGGGCGTTTTGAAGAGCCGCGCGATTGGGCTGCTCGGGCCTAACGGCGCCGGCAAATCCACACTCATAAATACATTGCTTGGTTTCCACGTCCCATCCAAGGGCAGCGCCCGCGTCCTCGGCCTCAACTCTCACACCAGCGGCAAAGCGCTTCGTTCCCTGGTCGGCTATATGCCCGAGAACGACGCTTTTATTTCCAAGATGTCCGGCGTCCGCTTCGTTCGCTACATGGCGGAGATTTCCGGTCTTCCCTCCGAGCAAGCCATGGAGCGCGCGCACGAGGCGTTCGTCTATGTCGGTTTGGGCGAAGCGCGCTATCGCCCTGTGGGAACGTATTCTCTCGGCATGAAGCAACTGGCGAAGCTAGCCCAGGCCATTGCCCATGGCCCGAAAGTCCTCATTCTGGACGAACCCACGAACGGAATGGACCCACCGGCGCGCAAACGCTTGATTGAACTCATTCGCGAAATCCGTGAGGCCAGCGATATCTGTCTGCTGCTCTCCTCGCATCTGTTGCGCGACGTGGAAGAAACCTGCGACGAGGTGCTGATCCTTCGCAACGGACAAATCGCCTCTATCTGCAACCTCGTCGAAGAGCGGCGTGCCAATCGCAAGTTCCTCGAATTGGAAACCATCGGGGCCGAGGCAACATTTACCACGGCGCTCGAAAGCCTCGGCTGCGAGTGCGCGGTTTTCAACAGCGGCCGCATCAAGGTGGTCATGCCGGACAGGGTCGAAATCAGGGAAGTGTTCAAAGTCGCGGCCGACAGAGGCGTGCAGATTCGCCGCATGAATCACCGCCGCGATTCGCTGGAAGACATCTTCCTCAACGCTATGGAACAAACGGGAGCGCCCGATGGCCGTCTATAAACGCCGATACAATTCGTACACCGGCTCGCTGACGCCTGCGTGGTCGCGCTTCTTCGTCCTGACGCGCTTTGCATTTGCCGACCTCTTCAAATCCCGCTTCTTCGTTCTGCTCTTGATTCTATGCATCGTTCCATGCCTGTTCTCTGCAGGCTACATTTTCGTCGCCAATAACAAAACTTTGCAGTTGCTGATGCAATTGCGCTCAGAAATGGATTTTTTCAAGGTAGAGAGCCAATACTTCATCGTCATTATGATCGTGCAGGCAGAGGCAGCTTTTCTCTTGAACTGCTGGGTCGGTCCCGTCCTGATCAGCGGCGATTTGACCAATGGCGCCCTCCCGCTTTTTCTGAGTCGCCCCTTCAGCCGGGCTGATTATGTTCTTGGAAAACTCGCCGTGCTGGGCTTGCTCCTCTCCGCAGTCACTTGGATTCCTTGCTTGCTCCTATTCAGCTTGCAGTCCGGGTTGGCGCACAACGGCTGGATCTGGTCGCACCTATGGATGGTGGTTCCCATCTTGTTGTGTTCTGCGATTTGGATCCTCACGCTTTCCCTCATTTCTTTAGCCGTATCGGCGTGGGTTAAGCTGCGAATTGTTGCTACAGGCGTAATCTTCATCACATTTTTCATCCCCGCGGGCCTCGGGGAGATGTTCAACCACATCATGGGTACCTATTGGGGCGCGCTGCTGAATTTTACCTATATGTTCCGGATCATATTGGAGAGAGGATTTCGCGACCCCTACCGGTTGCTGGACCAGATGAGCCGAAACGAAATTCCCATTCTGGCGGCTTGGGCCAGCCTGATTTTTGTCTGCTTGCTTTCGCTCGTCATTCTCAACGCGCGCCTGCGCGCCCGTGAGACGGTGCGAGGATGACCCCAGACACACGCCAAATCGTGTTCGACAATGTCTCCAAGTTTTACGGAGAAGTTCTCGGCGTGAACAAAGTGAATTTCTCTCTCGAACCCGGGATCACGAGTCTCGTCGGCCCCAACGGCTCGGGCAAGACCACGTTGATGAATTTGCTGACCGGCTTGATCAAACCATCCCACGGCGCGATATATGTCCTTGGTCTCACCCCCCAGCAACCCATCCACTTCTTCCGCCAAGTCGGGTACTGCACGCAGTTCGACTCCTTTCCTCCCGGCACGAATGGGTACGATTTCATTTATTGGCCGCTACGTCTCCACGGCTTTGGCCACGATCAAGCCATCAAGCTCACGAACGAAGCCCTCGAGCGCGCCGGCATGGCGCAAGTCGCCCGGCGCAGAGTCGCAGGCTACAGCAAGGGGATGCGCCAACGCATTCGGCTGGCGCAGGCCATTGCGCATCATCCGTCGGTGCTGGTTCTCGATGAACCCCTCAACGGCCTCGACCCCATGGCCCGCTCGGAATCGATCGCCCTCTTCGAAGCCATCGCCAAACAGGGAATGCACGTCATCATTTCGAGTCACATCTTGGAAGAAGTGGATCGTATCTCCGATCGCGTCGTGCTGATGAGCAGCGGCTACGTTGTCGCCGAAGGCCAAATTAAAGAAGTCCGCAGAGAAGTCCGCGATCATCCCATGCAGATCCTCGTCCGCTGCTCGAATGCTGCGAAGCTGGCTTCCGCGGCGTTCGAGCTCGATCATGTCGTCGAAGCCAAAATTCTGAATGATGGGCAAAGCGTCCTCGTGCGTACGCGCGATGCCGGGCAGTTCTATCTTCTGCTCAACAAAATCGTTTCCGGCGGCCTAGTCGAAGTCGATGCGGTTGCTCCCGCCGACGACGATGTAAATTCCATCTATCAATATCTCATCGGATCGGATGGCGGACCGGCATGAGCATCCAAGAATCCGTAGTGCGCGCCCAAACCACTCTGAAAGAACAACCGTGGCGGCTGTTCGCCAGCCAGATCTCCGTCCTCGTGCGCAATGAGGTTCGCCGAAACCTGTTCACCCGCCGCAGAATTTGGGTTTATCTGCTCGCGCTGATACCCGTTATCATCATCCTCATTCACTACTTTTGGGACAAAAATATTAGCCCTTCCCAGATAGAGGAAGACACCTTTGTCCTCGCTGGAATTGTCCAGCTTTACTATCTCAGGCTGGGCATCTTTTTCGCCTGCATGGGGATCTTTACCTGGCTTTTCCGTGGCGAAATGGTCGAGCGCACTCTCCACTATCAATTTCTCGTTCCGGTGAGGAAAGAAGTCCTGGTGGTTGGAAAATTCCTTGCCGGCGCGGTGATTTCCATTGTGTTGTTCGAAGCAGCGGTTCTGGTTTGCTTCTTCCTAACCTATAGCCGCCTCGGTTTAGCGGGAAAATCGTACGTCTTTGATGGCCCCGGCCTTAGCCAGCTAGGTGGCTATGTCCTCGTGACCGCTCTCGCTTGTCTCGGCTTTGGAGCGGTCTTTCTCGCGCTCAGTCTGCTTTTCAAGAATCCCATCATCCCCGGAGCTATGTTGATGGGATGGGAAGCGGTCGCCCCGATTTTTCCCTCCTGGGCCCAACGGCTGAGTGTCACGTTCTATCTAAAGCATCTGTGCCCCGTCAAATTGCCCGTCGATGGTCCCATGGCAATTTTCACGATCGTCGCCGAGCCCGTCGCTCCGTTCATTGCCGTCTTCGGCCTGCTATGTCTTACCGTCGCGATCCTTGTCCTTTCCTGCTTCCTAATCCATCGGCTCGAGGTCACCTACACGGCTGAGTAACCTCGGAAGACCTCAGCACATCACCCTTGGATTCGCCCTCGCTCCTTGGGCAGCGCGCGGCGATCCTTCTCTGTAGAACACATTCCCGCCCTATATTTTCTCGCTCCCGGGATGCCCTTTTCCACCAGTTAGCCGAATGCCTCAGTTTCGCGGCTTGACGGCATGGTTTAAGGGCGTCTTTATAGGAGGCAACATGAGGAAGTTCAGCGTATTCGCAGCTGTGATGTTCGTCGCGCTGCCTTTGCAAGCGAAAGACAAACCCGCCTACGAAAAAGGAGTGTTGATGCAAATGGAGTCGTCTTCCTGCGGCTTCGCGGAAAAGGATGGCAAGACTCTGGCGGGAGAGATCTTCGGCACCGACGGCCAGCACAAGAACACGAAGCAAGTCCTCTGCCAGGAATACACTCTCCAAACCGATCGCGTCACGTACCGCATTCGTCCAAAGGATGACAAGCATCCCGCGCTTCTCCCCATCGGCGAAACGGCGGCGTTTCGGATCCACAAGGACAAACTCCTCCTTCGCGTGATCGAGACGGAAGATAAAGAGCGCGAATACATCGTTGTTTCCATGACGCCGCGAACGGACGTCGAACAAAGTCAGTCCGCGTCGGCCCACGCGGTTCGCTAGAACCTCTTCCTCTGCTCCTCGCGGCAGGGTTCTATCTGGCGTCGGCCTGCGGAATAGGGCTAATCCCGCCGCGGGCCGTTCCCGTCTCTGCAATGAGCTGTGCTTTCCTGCTCGTCATTACCTTTCTTGCGCCATAGAATACGTCCGTCTTGTCCGCCTGACACACTTAACAGAACATGGATAATGGGAAGGAGATGCCCTGCCCCTGGTCCATGGCATGACGCCCATTCTTGAAGTCAACAATCTTCATGTCGCCTATTGTGCCCGCACGAGGGAGATTTGCCCGGCTCTTGTAGGGGTCAATTTTGTTCTCGGGCCTGGAGAGATTCTAGGCGTACTTGGGGAATCGGGTTCTGGCAAGAGCACGCTTGCCGCTTCCCTGCTGCAGCTTCTGCCGCCTAACGGTAAAATCCTAAAAGGCAAGATCCTGTTCGAAGGGCAGAATCTTCTTGAGGCTTCTCCTGAAGACCTCCGGAAAATTCGCGGCGGACGCATCGGCCTCATCTTCCAGGAACCTTCCTCTTCCCTTCATCCAACCATCCAGGTGGGCCAGCAAGTGAGCGACGTTTTAGCTGCGCATCAGCCTTTAGATCGACGCACTCTAAAGGAAAAGACCAGCCAGCTTTTTGCAGCTGTGTTTCCCGCGGGCGCCGAACGCATTTCCCGCTCCTATCCCCACGAATTGAGCGGAGGACAGCGGCAGCGTGTGCTCATTGCACAAGCTATCGCCTGCGGGCCTTCCTTGGTCGTTGCCGATGAACCGACCGCGTCGCTCGACCCCACGACGCAACGGGAAATCCTGCTGCTCTTCCAGTCCCTTAGCCAGAAGTTCGGCCTTGCAATGATCTTCATCACCCACAATCCCGCCTTGCTTGCGGGCCTCGCCGACCGCATACTCATCCTCTACGCCGGGCGAGTCGCTGAAATAGGCCCAACGGCGAAAGTGCTATCCTCTCCTAAACATCCCTACACAGAGGCACTGATGCAATGCCTTCCCTCGCACCTTCGAGAGGACCAAAGAATGCGCAAGGCCAGGCTTCACGTCATCGCCGGAGATCCTCCAGACTTGTCGTTGCCTGCAAAAGGATGTCTTTTTGAACCCAGGTGCACGCAAAGAATGGAAGTCTGCAAAGGCAGCGAACCACCGGCTGCCGCAGTAAGCGAGTTGCACGAAGTTTCCTGCTTCAAATTTGCTGGCTGACTCTCATCCGGGAACCATGACATGCAACCACTCTTGAGGGTTGAAAACCTTGTGAAGCACTACGTGGCAAGGAGATCTGCCGGTCCGAGAGAGAAACTCGCCGCCCTGGATGGCGTGTCTCTTTCGATCGCCCCGCAGTCAACGCTCGCTCTCGTCGGCGAATCCGGTTCCGGAAAGAGCACGCTCGCGCAGTGCATCGCGTGTCTCGAACATCCGACATCGGGAAGCATCTGGTTCGAGGGGCTCGATGTCGCGGCTCTCGATGAAGGTCAGCAGCGCAAGATTCGTCCGCGGATTCAACTCGTCTTTCAGGATCCGGCAAGGTCGCTCAATCCGCGTTGGACCGCCATCGAGATCGTCAGCGAACCTCTCTTAGTGCGGCAACACTCGAGCAAGCAAGAACGCGAGGACAGAGCGCTTGAACTTTTCGATCGCGTCGCTATCCCGCGCAAGTTGGCCCGCCGAAGGGCCGATGAGCTCAGCGGCGGACAAAAACAGCGCCTCGCGATCGCGCGCGCCTTGGCGCTTGAGCCAAAGCTTATCATTCTGGATGAAGCGCTTTCCGCGCTCGATTGCTCCGTGCAAGCTCAAATATCCAATCTCTTGCTCGAACTTCAATCCTCTCTCGGTCTCACCTATCTTTTTATCACCCACGATTTTGCGATGGCTGCCCACCTTGCCGATCAAATCGCCGTCATGGATCGCGGCCACATCGTCGAATCTGGCCCCGCGGAAAATATTCTGCGCTCGCCAGGTCACGAGGCCACCCGCTCCCTCCTCGCGGCGACGCTTCCCTTCACAGAGACGCCGGATGTAAGGGTGGCCCCCTGATGCGCTATTTCATCCGCAGAACGCTCCACGCCGTTTTTCTCCTCTTCGGTGTTTCTCTGCTCACTTTCCTCTTCTCCGCTCTCGCTCCAGGCAACTATTTCGACGAGATGCGCCTAAATCCTCAGATTTCTCCAGAAACGGTTACTGCTTTGCGCGCGCAATATCAACTCGATCATCCGCTTCCCATCCGCTATGTTCACTGGCTCAACGCCGTCGCTCACGGCGAAATGGGATTCTCCTTCGCTTACAACAGTCCCGTCGGCCCGCTTCTCTGGGTGCGCGCGCGAAACACTCTTCTTCTCACTGTAACCGCCACGGTACTAGCCTGGTTTTTGGCTCTTCTCCTCGGCGTATGGAGTGCCGCCAGATTCGGCCGCGGTCCCGACCGCGTCATCTCATGGACGACCGCAGCACTCCTTGTGATCCCCGATCTAGTCCTTGCTCTCGGATTGTTAATAATGGCGGTGCGCACCGGCTGGTTTCCAACGGGAGGCGTCGTTTCCGTCAGCTTTGATGAATTATCGCCGCTCCACAAGTTCCGCGACCTCGCCTGGCACATGACGCTCCCCGTGTTTGCTCTCGTCCTCGCAACTCTCCCGACGCTGGTGCGTCACGTACGCGCTTCCGTTGCCGAAGTTCTCGAGGCTCCTTTTCTGCGAGCGGCCCTTGGCCATGGCATCCCCCAGCGCAAGCTCCTCTTTCATTACGCACTTCGTGCTGCAGCAAATCCCCTCATCTCCCTTTTTGGGTTTAGCGTAGGCACGCTCTTAAGCGGCTCCCTGCTCGTCGAAGTCATAATGAGCTGGCCGGGCCTCGGTCCATTCCTGCTCGAAGCCATCCTGGCGCGTGATCTTTACGTGGTCATTGGCGGCGTCCTCCTCTCGATGATTTTCCTGGTTGCCGGAAATCTCCTCGCCGACCTGCTGCTCTATTGGGCGGATCCTCGTATCCGCACCGCAGCGAGCGCAAAATGAAGCAGCGCCGCAAACTCAAGATATGGCTCGTCATCCTGGCGGTGCTCCATGCGATCATCGCCGCCGCGGGATTTTTTGCCCCTTATGATCCCGTCGAGCAGGATCGCGACCGTCCATATCTCCCTCCCATGCATATTCACATGGTGGATGCGCGAGGCCATTTCCACTTCCGCCCGTTTTTTTATCCCCTTCGTTTACGAGAAGGTTCGTTCGACCAATTCGAAGAAAATGCAACCCATGTCGTTCCCCTCCACTTTTTCGCGCGCGGCGCCGCCTACCGCCTGCTCGGTGTCGTGCCGTCACGCCTGCATCTGTTCGGTGCTGCAGGCGCCCGAGTCTATCTCCTCGGCAGCGACGCCTATGGCCGCGATCAACTCTCTCGCATTCTCTACGGCGGGCAAGTTTCCCTTCTCGCCGGTCTTTTTGGCGCCGGAGTCACCTTATTCCTCGGCGCGCTGATAGGCATGGCTGCAGGCTATTATGGTGGCTGGCGTGACGAACTCTTGATGCGCATGGCCGAGCTTTTTCTGGCGCTCCCGTGGCTGTATCTCCTCTTTGCGCTCCGTGCGTTTTTGCCGCTCGCTGTCAGCCCTCTCCAAGCCTTCCTCCTTGTTGTAGTCGTCATCGGCATGGTCGGATGGGCGCGCCCCGCCCGTTTGGTCCGTGGCGTTGTGCTCAGCATGAAAGAACGTGACTTTGTCCGTGCCGCGCGAGGTTTCGGAGCTTCCGATATCTACTTGCTGCGTCGCCACATTCTGCCGGAAACAGCGAGCGTATTGCTCACGCAAGCAGCCATTCTCGTGCCCCAGTTCGTCCTCGCCGAGATGACGCTGTCTTTTCTCGGCCTCGGCGTACCCGAACCTATGTCCAGCTGGGGAAATCTCCTCGCAACTCTTCAGCAATACAACGTCTTGGTCTCATACTGGTGGATGTACCTACCGGCTTTGGCAATAGTGCCGTTCTTTCTCGGATACCTGAGTCTCGCGAGTGCATTGCAGGAGCGGGTCGGCACGTACAAGATAGAAGAGAAGGGCGGCTGGAACCCATCGTGAGAAAAGAACGTCCCTCATCCCGGCGCTGCCGCAGAAGCCTGTCTCGCCCGGCTGCGCACGGGGCAAAAAGTCGAACGACCGCATCCAAAGAATTGTCGCGGAGAATTGTCCCATGAACTTCCTGGCGAGTCCTGACATCCTGATCGGCCTGATCGGCGCAAACCGCTCCCTCGCACGCATCCAGCCAGCCAATCTGGCGCAGTGTCTCCTCTGGAACGTTGAGCAACTCTGTCTTCGCAACGGCGCGGAGAACCCCTGCCGATGACTCCCGTAGTCACCAAACGAGCGAAAAGACCAGAGCGCGCATGGACCGACGAGCGTCTCGTAAAACAGTGCCTCTCGGGCAACGAAGAAGCCTGGTCCCTTCTCATTGAAAAGTACAAAGCCCTCATCTACTCGATCCCCGTCAAATACAGATTGCCTCCTCATGAAGCCGCCGAAGTTTTTCAAGCAACTTGTGTCGAGCTTCTCAAACGCCTCCCCGAGCTGCGCGAGCCGCGCGCTCTTCCAAAATGGCTGATGCAAGTAGCTCACCATCAGTGTTATCGCTGGAAGCAGCAACAGCAGCGCCTCGTAAGCCGCGACGGGGATCCGAACTTGCCTGTGCCCGAAACCCCGGCCATCGCAGACACTCTGGTGCAACAAACCCAGGAAGAACAGATGCTGCGCGAAGCGATGACTGCCCTCTCGCCACAATGCCGGCGCCTGGTGGAACTTCTCTTTTTTGAAACCCCGCCGCGCCCCTACAATGAAGTAGCCGCGGAATTGGGCCTCGCGGTGGGCTCCATCGGATTTACCCGCCAGAAATGCATGGATCGGCTGCGCAAATACCTCGGCGAATTGGGATTTGACTGATGCCCACGGCTGTCAAAAAAGTCCCCCGGGAAGAGCTCCTGCTGCAATTGGCCCATCTTGAGAACGAGCAGGATCGCCGCACATTTCTGTCGCGTCACAAAGCACTGATCCGCGGCGAGGTCGTAAACCAGCTCGCCGATCTGGTCCTCGAAAGAATTCGAGTCGACACCCGCGAGGCGCTGCACCTTGCCGAAGCCGCTGTTCTGATCGGCCGCGGGCTGCGCCGAAAAGAAGACATCGCTCTCGGCCTCCGCGCTAAAGCCAATGCTCTCTACGCCTGTGGCGACAATCGCGCCGCCGTCGAGCATCACGAGCAGGCCTTCGAAATATATGAATCCCTCGGCAACGGGAGAGAGGCCGCCCGCACTCTCAGCAGTTCTATCCAACCGCTGATCCTCCTTGGTGAGTACGATAAAGCCTTCAAAGCTGTCGATCGGGCCAGAAACATCTTCACGAGCCTCAACGACGCTTGGCGTCTCGCGCGTCTCGATATCAATCTCGGCAACATTTTTCACCGCCAGGATCGCTTTGAGGAAGCTATTGCTCAGTACGAGCGCGCTTATGAGAGTCTGCTTCCGTATAAGGACGCGGAAGGTATTGCCGTGGTCCTCAGCAACATGGCGATGTGTTTGATCAGCCTGAACGACTTTCCGCGGTCGCTGCACTACTATCAGAAAGCACGCGAAGCGTGCGAGCGGTTCGGGATGCCGCTGCTGCGCGATCAGGCCGATTACAACATCGCCTACTTGTATTATTTCCGAGGCGAATACAGCCGCGCGATCGAGATGCTTTTTACCACGCGCCGCGCCTGCGAAGTAACGGGCGACGCCTATCATCTCGCGCTCTGCCATCTCGATCTTTCGGAGATCTATCTCGAGCTGAACCTGAGCGAAGAAGCCCGCGAAATGGCCCACGAAGGTTTCCTTCGTTTTGAAAAGCTTGGCATGGGCTACGAAGCCGCGAAGACGCTCGCTAACGAGGCCATTGCCTACGGCCAGCAGGGAAAAACAGTCCACGCCCTCGAACGCTTCACGAAAGCAAGGGCCATGTTCGCTGCAGAAAAAAATCTCGTCTGGCCCTGGCTTCTCGACCTGTATCAAGGCCTCCTCCTCTTCCACGAAGGCCGCTACTTCGAAGCCCGCCGCCTCTGCGCCGGCGCCGCAAAATTCTTCGATCAGGCAACTCTTCCCGGCAAAGCCGCCCTCGCCCATCTTCTGCTCGCGCGCGTGGCGCTTCAGGTTGGGGAACTCCCCGTCGCGCAATCGGAAACTGACGCAGCCATAGTCAAGATTTCGGGCATTCAAGCTCCTGTTCTTGCTTACCAAACGCACTTCCTCCGCGGCCAGCTCGCGCAGACCCGCGGCGACCGCCCCGCTGCCTACGCGGCCTATCGAGAAGCGCGTAAATCCTTGGAAGCCTTGCGCAGCCGTTTGCACGCCGAGGAATTGAAGATTTCGTTCGTAAAAAACCGTTTGCAGGTCTACGAAGCCCTCGTAGATTTGCACCTCAGCGGCGACGGCGGCGACGCCTCTGCCGCCGAAGCCTTTTCCTGCATTGAAGCTGCCAAGTCCCGCAGCATGACCGAAATGATTTTTCAAAGCGGCCAAAGCCTGCCCCTGGGCGATGCAGGCCAAAGCGAACTCGTGCGGCGGATTCGTGACCTCCGCGAAGAACTCAATTGGTACTATCACCGCATCGAACTCGAACAACTCCGCCCAGAAGACACTTCCGCCAAACGCCTTCAACAGCTCCAGGAAAAAGCTCTGTCCCACGAACACGAACTTCTACGCACCTTGCGGGAATTGCCGGCGCACGAACGCGAAAACGCCACCCTCGAAACCCCGGCTGATTTTTCCCTGCGCACTTTGCAGGCCGCCATCCCCGCCGATGCTGCGCTCATCGAATACTACTCGACGGGAGACCGCCTCATTGCCGCCGTGGTCACCCAAAATTCCATCGAAATTACTCCCATCACTGTTTTCTCCCGCGTCCTTCATTTCCTTCACCTTCTCCGATTCCAACTTTCTAAATTCCGCATGGGTGCCTCCTACACGCAGCGCTTCGAACAACCATTGCTTCAAGCCACTCACAGCCATTTGGAAGCCCTCCACGCCGAATTGATCGCACCGTTGCGCGCTCATCTACATGTGAAACATTTGATCTTCGTCCCCCACGGACCGCTTCACTTTCTTCCCTTCCATGCCCTAAAAAATGGCGACACCTATCTCTGCGACACTCACACCATCTCTTATGCGCCGAGCGCCACGGTGTTTGCCCTCTGCCAAGCGAAACCTCCCAGCGCTATGTCCACATCTCTCGTCATGGGCATTCCCGACGAACGTGCCCCCCATATCCTGACAGAGGTCCAATGCGTAGCTGCTATCCTCCCCAAAGCAGAACTCTTCCTCAGCGGCCAAGCCACTGCAGACGCACTCAGAAAAAAGGGGTCCCAAAGCGCACTGCTCCACATCGCCACCCACGGCACCTACCGCCAGGACAACCCAATGTTCTCCGGCATTCGCCTCGGTGATGGTTACCTTAACCTCTACGATCTCTACCAAATGCGCCTCTCCACCCGCCACGTGACCTTGAGCGGATGTGCCACCGGTATGAACGTTGTCGCCGCCGGTGACGAGCTTCTCGGCCTCCAGCGCGGCCTCTTTTGCGCCGGCGCAGCCTCCCTCCTTCTCTCTCTCTGGGATGTCCACGACCGCAGCACTGCGGAACTCATGCAAGCTTTTTACAAGGGCTACATGGAGTCCGACAACATGGCTGTATCCCTCCAATCCGCCATGAAGCAGCTCCGCCAGCAAAACCCCCACCCATACTTTTGGGCCCCCTTCGTCCTTGTCGGTCAAATAGCTGAAAATAAGCGCTTTAACTAATCCCATCGAGGTTATATTTTCCGCGGCCTTGCCTCCCCTTACGCTATGGGAGAGGTTCCATCCTTGCCGCCGCTGGGGAGCGGAGGCGCAAAAAAGGAAATCAGGGGGGAAGAGACTATGAAGCACTTTTCAACAGAGGCGTGGATTGACTCAGTGAACCACGTAGCCACCATCGACCAGCAGGAAGCCATGCAAAAACATCTTGCAACTGGTTGCAAACGTTGCAAGGAGATAGTTTTGCTTTGGCAAAAGGTCCGCAAAACGGCAGCCGTAGAGGCGAGTTATCAGCCTTCCCAGGATGCCGTGCGCCTGGCCAAAGCAGCCTACGCAGTATCCGGCTTGGCTCGGGCGAAGAAGGAATCCCGAGGCCTCGTCGAAGTTCTGTTCGACAGCTTCCTGCAACCAGCCGTCGCTGGGGCTCGTTCGGTCGTAATAGGAACGAGACAAATGCTTTATAGGGCGGACCCGTACCAAATCGATATCCAGATCGAGCCCAAGCCGGGCAGCAACCGCCTCGTCATCACCGGCCAGTTGCTCGATCTGAGCCATCCCGGTGACGTCGGCCGCGGAATCCAAGTGACACTCTCCAATCAGCGCGGAGACACTGTTCTTGCCGCGACCAGTCAGTTTGGCGAGTTCTCCGGCGAAATCGAAAACTCCGGTGATCTCGAGCTTTCCATCCCCGGCGAGAGCGAGAAGCCGATCGTTATCTCTTTGCGGAATGCCTTAGGGAATTTACCAGGAGGCACGTCGTGAAGTCGGCCTCCGCAATCCATTTTACAAGGGAGTCCCATTTTGGTACTGAAGTACCAAAATCCCTTGTAACTTTTGTCTGGCACCAAGAAACCACCCGTACTATTTGCACAAAAGGAAGATCCCGCAAGACTTAGCTGGTATCCCTTTGCGCGGTTGTGCGGCTGGTTCAGATGCAGGAGACCCGAAAGGGACTAAACACTTATGAAACGTTTCCTCAGCACTTTCGTCATCCTAATTGCTCTTTTCGCTCTATCAGCTGCCCCGGCGGCAGCTCAAAACCGCTACATTGTTCGCACATCCGGAGGCTTGGGCTCCGTTTTAAAGCTCTGCCTTTCTGCAAACTGCCAGGTCCAAGGCTCATTGGACGGCAACGTTGGCCAGACCTATCTGGTCACCTCTTCCGGAAACCTAATCACGAATCTTCTCGGCTTTGTGGGGAATCTCCTGGAACAGTTGCTTGGCATTCAAAGTGTCGAGTCCGACCGGCTCCTCCCGCTTCCCCAAAAGCCCATTTCCACGATCCCCTCCGGGCTTTACGACACGGCTCCGGTCAACTACTACGGGACTGTGGTCACGCACGGCTACGCCGCCCAACCCGCAGCCCAAATTATTCGGCTAACCGATGCCCAGAAGGGTTTCAACATCGCTGGCTCAGGAATCGTAGCCGTGATCGACACTGGAGTAGATGTCAACCACCCGGTCCTTGTTCCAGTCCTGCTACAAGGCTACGACTTTACCCGTAATCAATCGGGCGCCTCCGAGTGGCTCGATGTCCCTCAATTGCAGAATGCAGACTCTGACGACAGCTCCCAGAACCAGCAACCCGTTATGGTTCAGCAATCCAGCGCGGCCGTGCTCGATCAGTCTTCGGCTGCCGTCCTCGACGGCGGACCGTATTCGGACTTCGGCCACGGCACGATGACGGCCGGCCTCATCCACTTGGTCGCCCCGAAAGCTAAGATCCTTCCGCTTAAGGCGTTTACCGCCAACGGCCAGGGCTACGTTTCCAACGTCGTCGCTGCCCTTTACTACGCTGTCCAACATAACGCCAATGTCGTCAACATGAGTTTCGACGTCTCCACCCCGTCGCAGGCTCTCTCTCAAGCAATTTCTTACGCTAACCAGTCCGGCCTCGTTCTCGTCGCCGCCGCTGGCAACGAGAGCACTAGCGCACCCGTCTACCCAGCCGCTCTGAACAGTAGCGTCATGGGCATCGCATCCACATCGAACTACGATACGCGCTCAACTTTCTCCAACTACGGCAACACCGACGTTTGGATCGCTGCCCCCGGCGAATACGTCATAAGCACTTTCCCCGGTGGCACTTACGCTGCCGCTTCCGGAACCTCTTTCAGCTCACCCTTGGTTGCTGGCTCGGCCGACTTGCTCCTGAGTGCGAAGGCTTCCCTCAACCAAAAGAGCGCGGCCAGCGCGTTCTCTCATGCGATAAAGCTCACGCCCGACCTCAACCATGGCCGCCTGGATGTCTATCAAGCCGTCTCTGCCTGGGTTAATAGTTCCAGCGGAAATTGGTGGTAAGAAGCATGTCGCACGAGTTGATTCCGGTGTTCGACGTAGGCTTCAGCCTGCGTGGAGTGCCGGAATCGCTCCGCATCAAGCAGTTGGAAGAACAAGTCTCTGCCCTTCGCACCTCAGTCATCTGCGCTTTCAACCAGCTTCTGGACCTTAAGGATCTCAACACCGGCGTCCACAGCACTCGCCTCGCGGAATGGGGTATGCGCGTAGGGCAAGAACTCGGACTCAACGAAGCAGAACTCCAGAACCTTGAAGTCGCCGCACTTCTTCACGACATCGGCAAAGTCGGAGTCCCTGACTCCATTCTAAAAAAGCCCGCAAAGCTCGACGACGAGGAATACGCCCTGATGAAGAAGCATCCGGAATACGGCTGGGCAGTTCTACGCATGCTCCCGGGCTTCGAGCGCGCGGCCTTGGACATTCTCCACCACCACGAATCCTTTGACGGCAAAGGCTACCCGGCCGGATTGAAGGAAACGGAAATTCCAATCGTCTCCCGCATTGTGACGGTGATCGACGCCTTCGATGCCATGGTCTCCTCCCGCCCTTACCGCAAAGGCCTTCCGCACGAAGAGGCTGTCCGCCGCCTCATTCAGTCCAGCGGTACGCAATTCGACCCTGTCGTTGTGCAGTGCTTCCTTTCCTTCGCGCAAGCGGAAATGGACACCGTCTTCGCCGCTGCAGGTACTTCCGTCTCCTCAGCCTTCTAGACTCCAGTGCCAAAGAGCTACCGCTGTGCGTCCACCAGGGCGCTCATCCCCATTCCATTTCCGATTCCTCGTTCGTGGTTCAATTTGAACGGGGAGCCAGGCAGGCTTGATACAATCGCAAAATGCGAGCCGCCTGCGAGTACGCTGTCTGTTGTTGCTTCATCAGTTCCGTATTGCTCGCCTACGCCTGTAATAATGGGCGCCAAGAGGGAAACATGAATATCGTGACACCACCCCTTACGGCTGAGACCGAAGCTCTTAAGAAGGCCTACGCCGCTTTCAATCGGAACGATATTGCTGCGACTGTTGAGGCGCTCGACCCTCAAATCGAGTGGACCGAACCTGCCGAGTTTCCGGGAGCCGGAACTTACCACGGGCACGAAGCAGTCAAGGCGTACCTTTCGCAGTCGCGCGCGGACTGGGCGGAAGGAAGCAGCGAGCCGGAGCGGTTCATTGTCGCTGGCGATAAAATCGTTGTGTTTGTTCGCGCGCGAGCGAGGCTCAGAGCCAGCACAGAATGGCACGACACTCGTCTGGCCGATGTCTTCACCTTCCGTAACGGCAAAGCTATTCAGATGCGGGCTTTCGCTGACCGGCAGCAGGCCCGCGAATGGGTTGGAGTTAAAGGCTCGGATGCAAACTGACCGAGCAACCGTTCTTAACTAGCCTGCTGGACCACGCCTAAGTGTGAGTTGCTTGCTCCAACCTCAACCGTGCGGTGACGAGTTTGATCTCCTCGTAGCTTATTTCCGGCGGCAGCGCGTCTTTCAAGGGTTTGAGCCTCTCCGTTCCGAGGCGCGTGCACACCTCTTCGATTTGCGCTTGCTTCTCACCATCAATCCAACTCGGCTGGAAGTCCAATTCTCCTCTTTCGATCAAACCGACAACCAAGCTGACGACACTTGAAAGTTGCCGCCCGCGCGCCTTCGCGATCTCCTCAAACGTGCGCCCTTCCGCCAGTAATCGTATGGTCTCTTCCGCAGGCTTCGTCTTTTCCTCCTCTTGCTTTGCCGCCCGCGCGCCGCGGCCAAACTCCGCCAGCGCGTCCAGAATCCCTTGCCCATACATCTCAGTCTTCTTATCGCCGAACCCGGAAACTCCTCGAAGCTCACTCAGCGAACGCGGCCGCACGCGGCAAAGCTCATCGAGCGAAGTGTCGTGCATCACGACATAGGCCGGAATGCCGCGTTCTCTAGCCGCCATCCTGCGCCATTCCCTAAGGTATTCGCGTAGCTCAGGGTCAATCCCAGCAGCTGAACTGCCGGCGTTTTGATCCCGCGCAGAAATTCGCGCCGACTCTCTCTGAGTTTCCTTTGCTTGAAAGACACCGCCGCCACTCGCGCCTGTTGCAGCCGCAGCAGCCACCCGATTCTTCGCTTTCATCGCCGGCGCCGCCAGCCACTCCGGCTCTCCGGCGCAAACATCACAAGCCCCGCAAGACTTCCATTTCTTCTGCTCACCAAAATGCGAGCAAATCTGATTGTGGCGGCACGCCCGCGCTTCCACGAACCTGCGAATCTCGTGGTAACGCTGCCATGCGCGCTGTTTCTCCGCTTCGTCGCTCAACTGCTCGACGAAATACGTCAGCAATCCCACATCGCGCTTCTGCCAAAGCAAAATACAATCCGCCGTCTCGCCGTCGCGCCCCGCCCGCCCCGCTTCCTGGTAATACTGTTCAATTGATTTCGGCAACGACAAATGAATCACCGCCCGCACCGCCGCCTTGTTGATCCCCAATCCAAACGCAATCGTTCCCACCAGAACGCGCACTTCATCCGACATCCAGCGCTCTTGATTGCGCCGGCGCACGTCACTTTCCATCTTCCCGTGATACGCAATCGCCGAAATTCCCTGCTCCGCCAAAAAATCCACCGTCTCTTCCACCCGCGCGATCGTCGGCGCATACACGATCACATTGCTCTCCGCATACTTCCGCATCGCCCGAATCAGTAGTTCCGCCTGCGTCTTTCCCACGCATTCCTTCACGATGTATTGCAAATTCGGCCGGTGAAAGCTCGCGATATACTTATCCGGCTCGCGCAGCGCGAGCTGCGCGATAATGTCGTGCCGCACCCGCCGCGTCGCGCTCGCCGTAAACGCCGCAATCGGCAACTCCGCAAAATGTTTTCGCAGAGAGCTCAATTGCCGGTACTCCGGCCGGAACTCGTGCCCCCACTCCGAAATGCAATGTGCCTCATCAATCGCAAAAAAAGAAACCGGCACCCGCCGCAACCACCCAATCGTATCCTCGCGCGCCAGCCGTTCCGGCGAAAGATACAAAAGCCGGTACGCCCCTTCGATCGCCTTATGCAGCACCGAGGACTGCACGCCGCCCGCCAGCGTACTGTTCAGCAAAGCCGACGGAATACCCATCTGCGTCAACTGCGCCACTTGGTCCTGCATCAAGGCGATCAGCGGCGACACCACAATCACGGTTTTGCCCTGCAAAATCGCAGCCGGCAGCTGATAACAAAGCGATTTCCCGCCACCGGTAGGCATCACCACGCAAGTGTCGCGCCCGCCCAGCAAACTCCTCACAATGTTTTCCTGCAAAGGACGAAACGCGTCGTAACCCCAATATTGCCGCAGCGCTCCGAGCAGCTCAGTGTCCGAATTCATGCACAGAGTATAGATGCGGTGTGCGCAGCGGTCCATGCGGACATATCTCTTGACAATGGTGCGCCAAGGGCGTAACTCAACATCCGCAATCCATGCTTTCTAGTTTGGGCGGTGGCAATCCAGGCACTGCGACTCTGCCTTCCGCAAGGAATTTTTCGCAGCTCAAGCAGTTCTGTAAGATCGAGATGGAATCCCACTTCCCTCTGGAGGAGTGTCTGTGACTTGGAATCAAGTTTACGATCCCCTCGGCCATTGGTGGCTCTCCACCCTGGTCGCCGCTCTGCCCGTAGTCGTTCTTCTCGGCCTGCTCGCGGGCTTTAAAGTTCGCGCGCACCTCTGCGCCGTCGCAGGTGCCGCTACCGCCATTCTCTGCGCCATCCTCGTCTTCCACATGCCCGCGCAGATGGCGGTCAGCAGCTTCCTCTACGGCTCAGCCTACGGTCTCCTAAAAATCGTCTGGATCGTCATCGCCGCCGTCTTTCTGTACGACATCTCCGTCGAGACCGGCCAATTCGAAATCATGAAGCAGTCCGTCGCCGCCATCACCCCCGACCGCCGCCTCCAACTCCTCCTCGTCGCCTTCTGCTTCGGCGCTTTCATCGAAGGCTGCGCCGGATTCGGCGCGCCGGTCGCCATCGCCGGCGCGTTCATGATCGGCCTCGGCTTCAAGCCCTTTCACGCCGCTGCGCTCAACCTCATCGCCAACACCGCTCCCGTTGCCTGGGGCGCCATCGGCACTCCCGTCCACGCGCTCGCCTCCGTCACCGCTCTCAACGAAAGCGACCTCAGCGCTATGATCGGCCGAATCCTCCCCATCACCGCGGTAATCGTCCCCTTCTGGCTAGTTCGCGCCATGGTCAGTTGGTCCGAAACGTGGGAAGTTTTTCCCGCCATCCTAGTCGTCGGCCTCTCTTTCGCGGGCACGCAATTTTTTTGGGCCAACTACATGGACAGCAATCTCGTAGACATCGCCGCAGGTGTAGTCTCTCTCATCGCCACCATGCTCTTTCTCCGCGTCTGGAAACCCAAGCACATCTGGCGCTTCGAAGGCGAGCGCGAAGAAGACGCCGCAAAAGTCGCACGCAACGAAGAAGCCAAGCACTACACCGCTGGCCAAATCGCCAAAGCTTGGCTACCCTTCGCCATCCTCTCGCTCATCGTCCTAGCCTGGGGCCTGCCCAGCATCAAGCTCGCCATGAACAAAGCCACCACTCCCGCGTTTACAGTCGTCATGCCCGACGGCAAAATTCGCCCCGGCCCCGCAGGCTGGGACTGGCCCTATCTCCACGCCAAAGTTTTTCGCACCGCCCCAGTAGTAGCAAAACCTGCCGCCGAAGCCGCCCGCTTCGACTTCAACTGGCTCACCGCCACCGGCACAGCCTGCTTTCTGGCCGCTCTCGTCTCCGGCCTGATTCTCGGCCTCGGCCCTGGCAGACTCCTAAAAATCTTCGGCGGAACACTCTTCCGCCTGCGCTTCGCCATCATCGCCATGACCTGCATGCTCGGCCTCGGCTACGTGACGCGCTACTCCGGCATGGACGCCGTCCTCGGCCTGGCCTTCACCCGCACCGGCTGGTTCTTCCCCTTCTTCGGCGCCTTCATCGGCTGGCTGGGCGTAGCCCTCACCGGCAGCGACACCTCCTCCAACGTCCTCTTCGGCGGCCTGCAAAAAATCACTGCCCAGCAACTCAACCTCAGCCCCATCCTCATGTGCGCCACCAACAGCGCTGGCGGCGTCATGGGCAAAATGATCGACGCCCAATCCATCTGTATCGCCACCGCCGCCACCAACCAAGTCGGCCAGGAAGGCTCCATCTTCCGCTTCGTCTTCTGGCACTCGGTTGCCCTAGCCGCCATCGTCGGCGTCATCGTCATGCTCTACGCCTACGTCTTCCCCCAATTCATCCCCAACGGCCTAACCTTCATCCACTAACCCTGCGCACTTGTACGGACGAGGGCCTGCACCGCGGGGTGCCCCTGCGCAGCAATGAACACGCCCCTCTTTGGTTTGTATACGTTGTTCGGTGCGGATAAATCTTGGGCCAGGAGGGGGTGGAGCAGGCGCCTGTGTTCGGTCAAGCACCTGCTCCGGTGGGTGTTTTCAGAAGTCCTATTTGATACTCTCTGCGAACGCCTTTATCCCGTTCGCGTCCATTTGTCCGCGCTGGTGTAGCTCGACTATCTGCTCCGCCGTCAGCAGAAACCCCATTACTTCAAAAACAGAACCGTTCTCTCCAACTGTGCCTTGGCTAACCGAGATTCCTTGCTGCTTAAGCCCCGTCAAACAGGTATCTAGTTGGTGTAGAGGCATGCGTCGAGACCGAGTCGAATCCGGAGGCGGCGAGATGAGGGATACCGTCCGGCTCAGCCATGAATCTCGGCCACTATCGCTCAATCTCGCCATCCACCAGCGCATCTTAAAGATTGTCAAAGGTGCGCGCTGTTCATTTTGGTACAGGTTTTGGTAACTCCAGGTGGACGACGAATCTAGGCTGTATTGGGCTCCCTGGAGATTGGGCGCTTTACACAAACGTGGGCAGCGAACTCTCTATCACGATAGGTTTCGAACTCCTTTTTCATTCATTGGGCGAAGTCGCGCAATCGGAAACTTATCTGCCACCTCCAGCTCGCTCCTCTTTCCATTCCTCGAGTGGCGTACTATCCTTCTCGCATCCACCATGGACTCCTCCGTCCTCACCGAACTCCGCGCCATTACCGGCCCCCGCGCCGTAATCACCTCCCCCGAAGAACTCCACACCTACGACTCCGACGCCCTAACCAATTTCCGCACCATGCCTCAAGCCGTCCTCCTCCCCTCCTCCACCGCCGAAGTCCGAGCCATCCTCCGCCTCTGCCATCGCGAACGCCTCCCCTTCGTCGCCCGCGGCTCCGGCACCGGCCTAAGCGGAGGCGCACTCCCCGTAGAAAACGGCATCGTCATCAGCCTCGCGCGCATGAATCGCATCCTCGAAGTCGATCTGCCCAACGCTCGCGTCGTCGTCGAGCCCGGCGTCATCAATCTCGACGTAACCGCCCGCGTCCTCCCGCAAGGCTATTTCTACGCTCCCGATCCTTCCTCACAATCTATCTGCAGCATCGGCGGCAACGTCGCCGAAAACTCCGGTGGCGCCCACTGCCTGAAATACGGCTTCACCACCACGCACGTCCTCGGCCTCGAAGTCGTCCTCCCCGACGGCTCGCTAGTCCACCTGGGCGGAAAAACTCTCGACACCCCCGGCTACGATCTCTTAGGCGTTTTCGTCGGCTCCGAAGGCACTCTCGGCATCGCCACAAAAATGATTCTCCGCATCGTCAAACGCCCCGAGTGCGTCCAAACGCTCCTGGCCGCCTTCCGGGACACCAACGAAGCCGGCGCCGCAGTCAGCAGCATCATCGCCGCGGGCATGCTCCCCGCCGCCATCGAGATGATGGACACGCTCGCCATCCAGGCCGCCGAAGCCGCTGTCCACGCCAACTATCCGATGTGCGGCGCGCTCCTCCTCGTCGAACTCGACGGCCCCATCGCCGAAGTCGAGTCTCTAATGTCCCACGTCAACGAAATCTGCCGTGCCCACGCCGCCTCCGAAATCCGCGTCGCCCAATCCGATGCCGAGCGCGCCCTCGTCTGGAAAGGCCGCAAAGCCGCCTTCGCCGCCATGGGCCGTATCTCCCCCAACTACATCGTCCAGGACGGCGTCATCCCCCGCACCGCTCTCCCGCAAGTCATGAGCGAAATCTCGCGCCTCAGCGCCGCAGCAGGCATTCGCGTCGCCAACGTCTTCCACGCCGGTGACGGCAACCTCCACCCGCTAGTCCTCTACGACGCACGCATCCCAGGCCAACAACACGCCGCCGAAGCCCTCTCCGCCAAAATCCTCGACCTCTGCATCGCCGCCGGCGGCTCCATCACCGGCGAACATGGCGTCGGCCAAGACAAAAAATACGCCATGTCCAAAATGTTCGCCGAACCCGACCTGGCCACCATGCAACGCGTCCGCTGCGCCTTCGACCCGTTGCAACTAAGCAATCCCACCAAAGTTTTTCCAACGCCGCGCCTCTGCGGCGAAAAACCGGGTGAGTACGTGCCTCATCCCGCCGAACTCTCCGGCGCCGCCGACCGCTTCTGATTTGCTTCTTTCATGAGAAGGCGGCCGCTCCAGCACGGTGTCGCGACTCCGTGATGCAATTCATGCCACAAAGTATTAGACTTGCCTATCGCGCACTCGCGCGATCCTCGCAGTCCTGCATCAATGCTGCAAGGAGGGTACCCATATGCCGCTCGTTGTCCTCCGCTTTTCAACTCTAAGGAAAATCTCGACGATTGCTGCGTGCGTGCTGGCCTGCACTTGTTTTCAGACCCCCACTGCGCTAGCGCAACGCGTCGGCCACATTGGGGGTGGCGGGCACCTCGGAACCGGCGGCCGTATAGGCGCACCGCATGTAGCCGCACCCCACGTAGGCGCACCGCATATCGCTGCTCCGCCTGCGCCGGCTTCACGCGCAATCTTTCTGCACCCTCGGGTCGGCTTCCCGGAGCGCCCCCCTCTAATTTTTCGCCGAGCTTTCTTCATCCGTACGCCGTTTTTCAGGTCTTGGGAGCGCTTCGACTCTTCTTGGTGGCTGTACTGCGGTCCGATCTGGGGTTGGAACTACAGCTGCGACGATTTGTTCTCCTCCGGCTATACTTTTGAACACTATCTCGCCCCGCCCCTGACCTACAACACTCCTGTTTACGTATACAGCCAAGATGGGCAGCCGCTTGTGCATCTCTTCCTGAAAGACGGCACGGTGTACAGCGTGAACGACTACTGGTTCGTCAAGGACGAGATCCATTTCACCATGCTTGATGAGAGTGGCACGAAATCCGTCGAGCAAGTGATTGCCTTCGAGGATTTGGATGTACAGAGAACCATTGACGTGAACTCGCGCCGGGGATTCCGTGTCGTGATGCGCAACGAGCCCATGGAACAGTATTTGCGGGATTATCCCGATCTCGATCCACCGCTGCTGCAGTCCCCTCAAAGGAACTAGCCCCATGCTCCACCAGCGACGCCCGCACAAATACAGACGCCCGCGCCTGAGAAGGCGCCGGTAACAACCTAACTGACGGCAACATTCAATCATTACACTCGCGCTACAACCATTCGTTCGTGCTTAACATGCTGCGCCAATGGATTTTCATTAAAAAAATGCATCACTCATCTCCACAGCGCATCCAAGTTTCCCGGTGGACGATTGGCGCCCGCTATTTGCAGGAAAAGATTGCCCGTGCCATACGATCGTAAAGGCAAGAGACTACATTTCGTGGAATACCACCTGAGGTAAGCCGGTAGAAGCAAGCGCTTTTCAACAAAAACTGAAATTTCAAGGGAGGACTTATGGCAACGACAAAAGTCGCAATAGCACCAATGAAAGCGGCGCAGATTCCCAAGCCGGGAGCCGATTTCGAGATTGTCGAGCGCGAGATTCCCAAGCCAGGCCCAGGAGAGGTACGCATCAAGGTGCAGGCCTGTGGTGTCTGCCACAGTGACCTGTTCACCAAAGAAGGCGCCTGGCCTGGAATTCAGTATCCCCGCGTGCCAGGACACGAAGTCGCGGGCATCATCGATGAACTGGGTGCCGGTGTGTCCGAGTGGAAGGAGGGCCAGCGCGCGGGCGTTGGCTGGCACGGCGGCCACGACGGCACGTGTCTCCAGTGCCGGCGCGGAGATTTCGGCAATTGCCGGAATCTAAAAATTGCGGGCATCAGCTATGACGGCGGCTACCAGCAATACATGCTGGCTCCCGTAGAGGCTTTGACGGCGATCCCGCAGGGTCTAAGCGACGTCGAAGCAGCACCGCTACTCTGCGCTGGCATCACCACCTACAACGCGCTGCGCCACAGCGGTGCGTTCCCCGGCGACCTGGTTGC
>Ga0308309_10000384_pt1 | contig 28771 bp, 25 predicted proteins | sample HubBroMetageWFT5_FD_192491 | JGI IMG/M metagenome (GOLD analysis project Ga0308309, IMG submission 192491) | Warmed and freeze-thawed soil microbial communities from the Hubbard Brook experimental Forest, New Hampshire - Hubbard Brook CCASE Soil... | ecosystem: Environmental > Terrestrial >...
TTTGTGTTGCCACAGTAGTGTCGCCCATACCAATCCTCGCTTCAGCCCGCTAGAAGGGCCATTCCCATCTCGAGTGAAAGAATGTACCTCAACCGCGCCAGAAAAAGAGCCAATGTGGTTCCGTGGGCCGAAACCGTTAAAGCGGCGGCGAGTCGCCGCACTCCACGTAAAGACGGGTCCGTTTGTCCCGCCATTTGTTGGTGCGAGATTGGCCGGTCGCGGACGGCCTCAGAAGGCCGTCCCTACACAAGAAAGAAAGGGCCCTCGCCGCAACAAAAAAGCGGAAAGCTCATCGAGCCTCCCGCCACAAACCTCGCCAAACTTCCGACTTAAAACTAATAACTCAAAACCTATAACCAAAAACTCCCTACTTCGTGGCCTTCGCCTTCACCTGGTTATAAGCCAGCGTCAAGCGAGATTTGTACCGGTTCGCGGTATTCTCGTGGAGCACGCCCTTGGTAATCGCTTGATCAATCGCGGACATCGTGGGGTGCAGCAAATTCTGTGCCGCGGTGGCGTCTCCAGCCGTGATGGCGGTCCGCAGCCGCTTCATTGCCGTACGCACACGCGTCCGGTTCGCCCGGTTCACTTCCGCACGTTGTAAAGATTGTGCCGCCCGCTTTAGAACGGACTTTTTCTTCTTCTTTATTTTGGTACCCTGACCTTGCGCCATCTATCGCTCCTTAAGCGTTTTTCTCAAACAACTAGTTTGAGACGAGAGCAACTCTTTGTCAAACGACGCAAAACCGCTGCCTAAGCCTCTCGCCGTTCCTCCGATCTCACGTCCAGTCGGTGGCACCGTCGCATCCGGCTCAGCAACGGGCCGCGGAAGCAACCGTCATGCCTTGCGCCTCTTGATTAATTCCCGGTGCCCTATCATCACTATCGAAACCGCCGAAGAGCAGCGCGCCTGCGAGCTCCTCGAACAAGTTGCCAGTGAATTGAACATTTCGCTCTTTGTCTGGAGCGTCACAGATGGCCTGGCGAGGGCTCACGGCGCGAGCCTCTACAACTCTGATCAACCGGAGCAAGCCCTCTCGAACATCGGCACGATTCCCGGCGATGCGATTTTCGTGCTCAAGGATTTTGCCCGCTACTGCGACAACGACCGCGTCAGCCGGAGGCTCCGAGACGCCGCCGACGGTTGCCGGACTTCTCGCCGCTCCATCGTCCTGTTGGGCGCAAAACTTCTGCTGCCTCCAGAACTCGAAGCCGATGCTGCCCAGTTCGATCTCGGCTTACCCAGCGCCGAGGAACTAACTGCGGGCGTTCGGCGAGCCCTCGCGGAGTTGAACCAGCAGCAAGGTCTGGCCAGCACTCTCGACGTTCAGGCGATTGCGCAACTCGCCAAGAATCTTCTTGGCCTCCCCGAAGAAGAAGCTCTCCGCGTCCTGCGCAAATGTGCGCTCGCCAAAGGCAGAGCAGATGCTTCGCTCCTGAACGACGTGCTCGAAGCGAAACGCGATGCGCTGCACACGGATGGCCTGCTCGAAACCGTCAAACGAGATGCTTCCTTCACCGATGTGGCTGGACTTCAGCATCTCCGCGATTGGGTTAACAAACGCAAGAGCGCCTGGACACCGGAAGGCCAGAAATTTGGACTCGTCGCTCCCAAGGGCGTCCTCATCACCGGCGTTCAGGGTTGTGGCAAGAGTCTCGCTGCTAGATCGATCGCGGGCGAATGGGGCTACGAGCTCGCGCGCCTGGACGCGGGCGCACTGTACGACAAATTTGTGGGTGAAAGTGAAAAGCGGCTTAAGAAGGCTTTGGACCTGGCGCAAAAACTCTCGCCGGTTGTGCTGTGGATTGACGAAATCGAGAAAGCGTTCGCTTCGGCCGGCTCCAGCAGCGAAGGGGACGCGGGCCTTTCGCAGCGCCTCCTGGCCACGCTATTGACCTGGATGCAGGATCGCGAAAGCGGCGTCTTTCTCGCCGCCACCTCTAACAACATCACCATCCTGCCGCCGGAAATACTGCGCAAAGGGCGTTTCGACGAAATCTTTTTTGTCGATCTCCCCGGCGTCTCCGCGAGAAGCGCCCTTTTTACCATCCATCTGAAGAAGCGCGGCCGTGTCCCCGACGCCTTCGACGTTCCTCATCTGGCGGCAGCCTCGGATGGCTTTTCCGGCGCCGAAATCGAGCAAGTGATCGCCGCCGGACTGTACACCGCCTTCAATGAAAAGCAGCAACTCACCACGGAAATTCTTCTCGCGGAAATTAGCGCGACGCGGCCTCTGAGCGTAACCCGCGCTGAAGAAATTACCGCCATCCGCGAATGGGCTCGCGCCCGCGCTGTCGCCGCGGATTGAAACGCGCTAACGACCCAAAAACAAATCGGCCCGGGGGAGGGAGCGCCGGGCCGATTTGCGGGGTGCCGCAGGGGGTATGTTTTATTTTTTCTGTTCGAAGGAAAGCGGGAAGTCGAAGATCACGTCGCCTACTGGAATGCGCATGGACAATTCCCGCGCATTCGCGTCGCGCTCGAACCAAACCACACCAGCGGTTTTCTGCTGCGTTGCCAGCGAACCAGCTTTCAGCGCCAGTGCCTTGATGTCCGCGGGATCGGCGTAAGCGGAAGCGCGGTTCTTCGGCGTCGCTGCGCTAAGGTGCTCGGACATATAGTCCGGCGTGTCCGCCGGGCGGTACGTCGCATCGTTTACAGAGACTCCGATGTTGTGCGTGGTCACAGCGCTTGGCGAAGGTTGCGCCATCGCTTCCGTATAAAACACACCGTGGTTCACAACGTGTCCCAGCTTCGCAGGATCTTGCTTGCGCAGGGCCCGCAGGCTCGGCTGTAGTTCGTCAAGCGTAATCTGACCTGGCACGATTTCTACTTCGTCCGCGGTCTGGTTGGATACCGCGATATTCGCGCGTAGTTTCCAGCCCGTGTCTTGCAGCGAAACCTGCACGGTAATTCCATGCGCCGTAATCGATTGCACCACGTGGCCGTTGCTCTGGAACTGGTCGCAGCCTACCGCGCCGGCTTGCCAGCGAGCGATGCCGTTTGGCGCATTCGCGGAAAGCGCTTCCGTTTGCGCCGCGACGACCGGGGCGCTTACGCCCATCGCCAGATACATCACCGCGACGTAGCCTTCTTTTCCGTCCATGGTGCGAACGTGCGCCGTATAGCCCTCGACGTCGCTCAGCACGGCGACGTTTTGTCCACAAGCCAGATTTGCCACCAGCTTCATGGGCAACGATTGCTCCGCGTCCGAGGTCATTGGCACGCTGGCCATTCCCGGGCACTTCAGCATCGCGTGCGGGGCTGCGGCCACCGTAGCGGAGTTCGTCGTGCCTTCGGCTGCCATTGCCGGCAAACCCGCTGCCATTAGCGCGACGCCTAGCATCAATCCTGATATGTGGCCCGATATAGGGCCCTTCATTCCCGTAAACATGATCCGACTCCTCCCTCAGATAGAGTCCAAAGAAATCTTTCGCTGACGAGATACATTTTTGCGTTTGCCTCACACTGCGTCTATAGTGCTCGGGTACCAGAGGACAGTAATCAGCTTGCAACTGTACTTGCCCTTCCGGATCACGGAAAAGGTACAGGTCGGAACACCGAGAGAGCTCACCCATGAAAAAGTTTTTTCCTGTAGGAGCAGCGGCGCTATTTCTGGCCGTGTTCGCGCATGCCCAGCAGCAAAATCCCGCTACTCCGGTGCCTCGCGCACAAGAACCCGTCACAGCCAGCATCGATTGCAAGGATCTGCCGCAAATTGCCAGCCGTCTCGATGACGCCAACAAACGCTTGCAGGACTGGGCGCAGCTTGACCGCTACCGCGTGTCGAACACACAGCTCGCGCCTGCCGCCAAGGGCGAGGATCGCGCCGTCTTCATGGGCGATTCCATCACCGATGGCTGGAGCAATCCTCAGTTCGGCGGGTTCTTTCCCGGCAAGCCTTACGTCAATCGCGGCATCAGCGGCCAAACCACGCCGCAGATGCTCGTACGCTTCCGGCCAGACGTAATCGCGCTTCAACCAAAAGTCGTCGTAATTCTCGCCGGCACAAATGATCTTGCAGGCAACACCGGCCCGATGTCAGTTGAAGAAACCGAAGGCAATCTCGCCACCATGGCGGAACTCGCCAGAGCCCACGGCATTCGGGTGGTTCTGTCGTCGGTGATGCCGGTAAGCGACGCAATCGCCAATCCCAAGGGCGGCACGTTTCTCCAAACCGCCAGGCGTCCGCCAGAGAAAATTCTGGCGGTCAATCAATGGATCAAAAAGTATGCCGACGAAAACGGTTATGTCTACCTTGATTACTTCTCCGCAATGGTGGACGAAAAGGGCGCGTTCAAGACCGAGATAACCTATGACGGGTTGCATCCCAACGCCGAGGGCTACGTTGTTATGGCTCCGCTCGCCGAAAAGGCCATTCATCAAGCCTTGCAGCAAAAGCCCCAGTGACCGCACGCATTGGCCTAAGCGAAAATTTTACTCTCGCGTAACTTGACCCCGGCCCTTTCGTGCGCTACGTTGAAAAGAGTTCCCTCGTGTCCGGCTGAACGCAGCCAAAAATTTTCGGGAGAATGCCATCGGCCACCTCTCAGGAGCTGCAAAACCTTCCAAGTGCATGCAACGCACGATTCACATTTCGGGAAAAATTGAACCGCTCTTCGGCACACTGGACGAGAACATTCGGCTTCTCGAGGACACTCTGCATGTCCGCACCCGTCTGCAGGACACGCGCCTGACGGTAGAGGGTGACCAGGAAAGCGTGGACCAGGCCGTCCGCATCGTCGAGGAGTACAACCACCTTACCCGCCACGGCCGTACGCTCGGCAGTTCCGAAGTCAAAGCGCTGATGCGTGTCGCCACCGAAGAACCGCTCGAGTCTCCTCGCGGCATGTTCGAGCCTGCCAAGCCACGCTCCTTCGGCAAAAAAGCGGTCACGCCAAAAAACGCCAGCCAGCGCCGCTACATGGAAGAGATTGAATCGCACGACATGACCTTCGGCATCGGACCCGGCGGCACAGGCAAAACATATCTCGCGGTCGCCATGGCCGTCAGCGCGTTGCTCACCAAGCAGGTCAATCGCATCATTCTTGCGCGCCCCGCCGTGGAAGCCGGCGAACGCCTGGGCTTTCTTCCTGGCACGCTACAACAAAAAATCGATCCTTATATGCGTCCTTTGTACGACGCGCTCTACGACATGCTGGACGCCGACAAACTGGAGCGTTTCCTGGAGAAAGGCATCATTGAGGTCGCGCCGCTGGCGTTCATGCGCGGGCGTACCCTCAACGATTCCTTCGTCATTCTGGACGAAGCGCAGAACACCACTAGCGAACAAATGAAAATGTTTTTGACTCGGCTTGGGTTTAATTCCAAGGCGGTAATCACCGGCGACGTCACGCAGATCGACCTGCCCCTCGGAAAGAAATCCGGTCTCGTGGAAGCCATGGAGATCTGCGGCAAGATCCCCGGCATCAGCGTTGTGCAGTTCGGTGAGAAGGACGTTGTGCGCCATAACCTGGTGCAACAAATCATTCGCGCGTACGAGGAATTCGACGCAACGCATCCACAGCGCGGCGGCAATCAAAAAGCTTCCGCGGCACAGAGAGAATCCGTTCGTGTGGAACAGCAATCTCCGGGTCCAACTCCGACAGAAGCGGCTTCGTCGCAGGCTCCAGCAGCTAATGTTTCATCACTTAATGCTCCTTTGCTTGAAGAATGATCTTTGTCGAATGACCCTTGAAGAATGAACAGGGAAGAACGCAGCTTCTCCTCGCGCCTCCCGTCGAAGGGCGCATCCCTAGCGATTGAGAATCGCCAAAAGTCCGTTCGCGTGAAAATGCGGACTGTGCAAATATTTCTCGCGAAGGTCATCCGGGAACTCGGACTAGATGACGAGTCTGTGGCGATTTGCCTCATCAACGACACCGAGATGGCCCGCCTTAACGGTCAATATAGAAACAAGCGACGCACGACAGACGTGCTATCGTTTCCCGCAGAGGAGCGCCGCCGCCCGTCCAGTCTGCAAAGCGGCGTCAGAAAGCTGAGGGGTTCATTTCTGGGAGACATCGCCATTTCTCCAGTTGTCGCGCGGCGCAACGCGCGCACTTTCGGACGCCGCTTCGAAGACGAGCTCCAGATTCTTACCCTTCACGGAATCCTTCATCTGCTTGGCTATGATCATGAAACCGACCGGGGCGAAATGAGCCGCGTTGAAACGCGCCTCCAGCGTCGCTTGGGAATTATCCGATGATGGAAAGTTGGGCATACATAGGCAGCGTGGTCGTGCTCGCTCTTGGCCTGCCTATTTTTTCCTACCTCACGCTGATCTACCGCGAACTGGGCCGCATGACCACCGGACGCGTTCACGAACATCTCGACATTTTCGAAGCCGAAATTGAGCCTAAACTCAAAATCAATCGCCGCAGCGGTGGCCGCACGTTTCGCATCCTCGGTCATTTCTGGCTTGCCTTCGTGGTCCTCGAAACCACTCGTGGGGTCGTCTATCTGGTTCCCAATCGCTGGGAAGCCGGCCTGCAATTTCTTGTTTTCCTTACGCTCGAAGTCGTCATTGCCATGCATTTTGTGCCGGACATGCTTCTGTATCGCACCACCGGCCGTTGGCTGCTCCCGCTGCTGCCTCTGATTCGTCTGGCCATGTTGCTGGTCTGGCCGATCCGCATTTTTCTGGAGGGCGCGGAATCGCTTGCTCGCATCTCCGAAAAGGAATTTGAGCAGACCGAAGAGCAGCGCACGGAGCAGGGAATTGGAGCGCTCGTGGAAGTGGCCGAGGAAGAAGGCATCATCGAACCGGAGCAAGGCGACCTTATCGAGCAGGTCGTCGAATTCAGCGACAAGCGGGTGCGCGACGTCATGACTCCTCGTCCAGACGTCGTGGCTATGCAGGCTGAAGCGTCGCTTGAAGAAATGCACGCGCGGTTTGTGGAAACCAAGCTGGCCAAAATGCCGGTCTACGAAAAATCGCTCGATGACATGATTGGCGTCGTCTACGCGCAAGACCTGTTGCAGGTCGCGGACACCGATCTCCCAAAGCGCAAGGTTCGCGACTTGATGCGCCCGGCGCTGTTCGTCCCGGAAACCAAGTCCGGCTCGGACCTCTTACGGGAAATGCGTCAGAAGAATCAGCCGCTGGCGATCGTCATCGATGAGCACGGCTCCGTGGCGGGTATCGTGACCATCGAGGACTTGGTCGAGGAAATTGTCGGCGAAAGCGGGGCGGACGACGCGCAACCTGCTCCTGAAGTCGTGCGCGAACCTGACGGAGCCTATGTTCTTCTCGGCAGCATGTCTATTGCGGATGTCGAGAAACTGCTGGACGTGCAATTCGGCGATCATTCCGACGATACCGTGACCACCTTGGCGGGCCTGCTGAGCCATGTCTCCGGCAAAGTGCCTGCCCCGGGCGATAGAATTGATGTTCATGGATACCGCTTTGACGTGCTGGATGCGAATCAGCGTAAAGTCCTAAGGGTACGTGTGCGGCCGATCCCTGCCGCGGCAACCGCGAGCCCTGCCGAAGTTTAGTCGACGAGAACACGCCGTAAGCACGCGCTCGGAACACACAAATTATGCCGAAGAACACGAAGGTGGCTCCTATCGCCAAACTGAACGAGACGAAGAAGGAAGGATTTCGCTCCGGGTTCGTCGCCATTATCGGACGCCCGAACGCCGGAAAGTCCACGCTCCTGAATCGTTTCGTCGGGCAAAAGATTGCTATCGTCACGTCCAAGCCACAAACCACCCGCAATCGCATTCAAGGAATTGTTACGCGTCCCGAGGGCCAAATCGTCTTCATCGATACTCCCGGCGTTCACGACGCCAAATCGTTGCTCAACCGCCAGATGATGCGGGAGGTTAACGCGGCGCTCGAAGGAATAGATGTGCTGCTGCTTATGGTCGACGCCAGCGCCGCGCAGCCTCACGCAGACTCACTGGTCCTGGATAAAGCCAAGCGGTTCGAAGGCAAAGCGATTCTTGCGCTCAATAAGGTCGACCGTCTTCCGAAGCAAAAACTTCTGCCGCTGATCGAAGTATTTTCCAAATCCTTCCCCTTTAACGCGGTTGTTCCCATCTCTGCCCTTAAAGGCGATGGCTGCGACGAACTGCTCGACGAAATCCTCAAGCTGCTTCCGGAAGGCCAACCCTATTTCCCCGAAGATCAAATCACCGACCAGCCGGAGCGGTTCCTCGCCAGCGAAATCATTCGCGAAAAGGCCATTCAGCTGACCTATCACGAAGTTCCGCACGCGCTCTCGGTTATGGTCGACAAATTTGAAGAAACTCCGAAAATTCTGCGCATCGAGGCTACGCTGCACGTCGAACGCGATTCGCAGAAGAAAATTCTTATCGGCCGCAAAGCTGACATGCTGAAGAAAATTGGGACGCAGGCCCGCAAGGAGCTGGAAACTTTGTTGGGAACCAAGATTTATTTGGGATTATTCGTGAAGGTCGCGCCGGATTGGCGAGAAAACCCGGAAAAAGTCCGTGAAATCAGCTGGCACACGCAACTCGAGGGCCTGGTTCAGGACGCCCCGCGCGAAGAATTCGAAGTAGATCAACCTCAACACGAAGAATTGACAGAAGTGGACGAAGAGAAAGAATCCGACGAGGATCCCAAAACCTAGCTGACCATAATGGCGCTAGCCGGTTCTACTCCGGCGCCGCGATTCCCAGGGACTTCATCTTCCTGTACAAATGTGACCGCTCCAGGCCCAATGCCGCCGCTGTCTGCGTCATATTCCAACGGTGTTCCTGCAGCTTCCTGAGAATGAATTCCCGCTCATACGCGCTCCTGGCCTCATGCAGCGTCGCGTAAAGCTGCTGCGGACTCTCCGCCACTCCACGAAATAGCTCGGGCGGCAAATGGTGCGGCTCGATTCGAGCTTGCGGGCACACAATCACCAGCCGCTCCACGAGATTCTTCAACTCTCGAACATTTCCTGGCCATGGGTAGCGCAACAGAATTTCCATGGCTCCGTCACTCAGTTCGCGGGTCTTCTTCCCATACTCGGTACTGAACTCCGTCAAAAAATAGCGCGCTAGCACTGGAATATCTTCCTTGCGATCCCGCAGCGGCGGGACGTAGAAGGGAATTACGTTCAGGCGGTAAAACAAATCCTGCCGGAAGGTGCCGCGATTGATCTCCTGCTCCAGATTCTTGTTGGTAGCGGCAATCACGCGCACGTCCACGTGCAGCATCTGATTCGAGCCCACCGGTTCAACGCGTTGTTCTTCCAGCACACGCAACACTTTTGATTGCGTGCGCAAACTCATGTCGCCCACTTCATCCAGAAACAATGTTCCGCTATCGGCTTTCTGGAATTTGCCAATCCTGTCTTCCGTTGGTCCCGCGAAGCCGCCCTTGACGTGCCCGAACAACTCGGTCTCGATCTGATCCTCGGGGATCGCCGCGCAGCTTACTTCCACAAACGGCCCCTTGGCGCGCAAGCTGGCCGCGTGTAGTGCGCGGGCCACGAGCTCTTTGCCCGTTCCACTTTCTCCGTAAATGAGCACGCGCCCGTGGCTCGGCGCGGTCACGGCAATTTGCTGGCGCAGCGCCTTCATCGGAACGCTGTCGCCCAGCACCTGGTAGCGATGGCTCAATTCGCTGCGTAGCGTCTTGTTCTCGGCTTCCAGACGGCGTTGCAGCACCGCGTTCCGGACCAGCACGATGATTTTCTCGAGCGAAAGCGGCTTCTCGATAAAATCAAACGCGCCCAGTTTCGTGGCGCGCACCGCGGTTTCGATGGTTCCGTGTCCCGAAATCATGATGACTGCGGGCGCATTCTGCAGCTCCTGAATGCGCGTCAGCGCTTCCATGCCATCGATGCCCGGCAGCCATACGTCGAGCAGCACCACGTCAAACTCCCCGGTGGCGATGCGTTGCAGCCCCACTTCCGCGGACTCTACCGCATCCACGTGGTAGTGCTCGTCTCGCAGGATGGAGCCCAACGACTCCCGTATTCCCGCTTCATCATCTACGATTAAAATTGTCCCGTGTTGGTTCATGAAGAGAGTTCTGGCCCGCCGTGCCCGTTGGAACCGTTCGTTGAAGTCTCCGCCACCGGGAGTTCGATTAGGAATCTCGATCCTACGGGAACGTTATCTTCTACGCGAAGCGATCCACCGTGTTCGGAGATTATGCGCGACGCAATGGCTAACCCCAATCCGGTTCCGCGATCCTTGGTAGAGAAATGCGGCAGAAAGAGCTTGTCTTTATCCTGCGGTGAGATTCCTTGCCCGGTATCGCTAACGGCTATTTCAATGGTATCGGATTCATGCCGCAGATGTGTGGACACCACAATTTCCCGGTGTGGTGAATCTTCGAGAGCTTCAGCGGCGTTATCGATCAGGTTCACCAACACGCTGCGCAGCAGAGGTCCATCCGCGCGCACCGCCGGCAGGTCCTTCTCCAACGAACTACTTAGCGCAATGCCATCCAGCCTTCCGCTGAAGACTTCCAGCGCTTCTTGCACCGTTGCGTTCGTATCCGTGGCCGCGAGCTTGGAAGCTGGAAAGCGCACAAACTGTGAAAACTCGTTCACGAGCGACGAGAGGGTTCCCACTTCTCGTTCGATCAGCCGCGCGCAGTCCCGGGCAATTTGCGCGAGTTCCGGATCCTTCTGTGGACCAGATTCGCCGCCTCGCTTTTCGAGCTGTCTCGCAAGCCGTTGCGCCGACAGTTGGATGGGCGTAAGCGGATTTTTGATCTCGTGCGCAATCCGGCGTGCCACTTCCTGCCACGCCGCGGACCGCTGCGCCTGAAGCATCTCCGTCAAATCGTCAAAGACCAGCACGTACCCGGTATTCGCTCGCCGTGCCCCCAGCGAACTGACCGTAACCGCAATATGCCGTACCCGCCCGCCGACCACAGCTTCAATCTCACCGGAAACCACACCCATACGCAGCGAGCGCCGCATCAGCGGCCGCAACAGTTTTTCTGCCTCGCCGCCGACAAGCGACGCCAGTGAATCCATTTGTTGCACCGACATCCCGAACATTCGCAAAATCGCCGCGTTGGTGCGCAGGATCAGCCCGTTCGTATCCAGATAAATCACCCCAGCCGGAATGTTCTCAAGCACGGTCTCCATTAACTGCCGGCGTCGCTCCAGTTCTTGCACCGCTTGCTGCAAGTTCCGTGTGAATTCGTCAATTTGTCCGCGGCTGTCCTGCAATTGCGCGGTCATGCTGTTGAATGAGCGCACCAAGATTCCCAGTTCGTCTTGCACCTGCTCCGGCACTTGATATCCAAAGTTGCCGGCGGTTATTTCCCGCGTGCCTTCGGCAAGCGCCTGAATCGGAACGGTCACTTGCCTGGCTAGAAACAGAGCGACCCACATGGCAGCGGATAACACCAGTACCGTGAAGAAAAACAGAATCAGCAGCATCTGCTGCTTGAGCGCGCGGAGGTGCTGCTTTTCGTTCGCGTATTCGAGCGTCTGCCTCTGAATGATATTCAAGCGATTCAGAAAGTCCGGACTGGTGCGGAAGGCCGCCACAAGCGTGCCCTGCTTCTGTCCTTTGAGCAGCGCGGGAACTCGAGCGGCAAAATAACTCTGGTTACGCGCTTCCCAAAGCTCTACTCCGCTTGCTAGGGTTCGCTGCGGCGTGCCGGGGACACCGCCCATCGTACAAATCTGTTCCGTGCGATCCTCAGGCTGATCGGCGCAGACAACACCACCCACGATCGTTTTTCCGTCTGCGTCCAACAGCCACACGCCATCTAGCCCCAGTTCCAACGAATGTTGCAAGAACGCTTCCGGCGTTTCGCCCGCATGCAATGCTGCCCGGTAACCCAGCGTGTGCAAACGCGGCAGTGTTCCTTTCCCCAGATCGTTCAGCAACTGCTGCGTTTCCTCCGAGGCAATCTCCAGTGGGCGTGGGAACCAGCGTCCCAGCGTGCGGTTCAGCAGTGCGTAACTCACAAAAAACATGAAAATTACCGGCAGCAGAGACACTGCCATCGCACCAAGAACCATCTTGGTCTTGAACCGCGCGCCTAGTTGTTGCTTGCTGCGTTCCGTCCAGAGTCTGACAAGACTCCGTATCAGTATCAGGCTAAATACCAGCAGAGCCGCCACGATAATGCTGGAAACGGCATACAGCGCGATCACTTCGCGCCACGAACTGGGTTCGATCGGGACGTCCAAAGATCCCAGCGTGAATACTGCCGCCAGCAGAAGCGTCAGCAGCACGCCGCCGATGATCAGCTTCACTCGCGATTTATTGCTGGAAGGGCTCATCGCCCTTCCTCATTCGTTGTTGGCAGGAACGGCTGCAGGGGGCAGTCGGAGCAACGCGGGTTTTTCGTCCGGCAGAAGTGTTTTCCGGTGTGCACGATGAGGGCGTGGTATTCGTTAAACAGCGCGGCATCCGCAGGCAGGCTCCGTTCGAAGATGTTGCGAATGTCCTCGTAGGTATCTCGCTCATGCGCGTGGCCATGTCGCTGAAGCAACCTGCGCGTGTAGGCATCCACCACAAACACCGGATGGTTTCCCGCGTACAACAAAATGGAATCTGCTGTCTCTGGCCCGATGCCATGTACCGACAGCAACTGCTCGCGCAGAACCACCGTAGGAACGCGAAACATCCTATCCAGCGAGCCCTGATAATTCGTCCGCAGAAAATGCACGAACGCTTTCAGCTTGCGTGCCTTTTGCCGGAAATAGCCCGAGGAGCGGATCAATTCCGCCAACACGCCCTCCGGAACTTCTTCCAGGCCGCGCACTGAAAGCAGTCTTTCCCGGCTCAAGGCGACGATGGCGCGCTCTACGTTCGTCCAACTGGTATTCTGTGTGAGGATGGCCCCGACGATGACCTCAAAGCGGGTTCGTGCGGGCCACCAGTTCTGGGTGCCGTGAGCGCGAACAAGCGCATCGTAGTAGTCGTGCAAGGCGGGAAGGGCATGGCCATCCATTCGAGGCGACTTGTTCCTCGGATTCCGGCGCGTGGGCGAGGTTTTCCCGCGAAGGGTGATTGGCAAAACGCGATGCGTGGACATCTCCTTCGCACGATAGCCATGCACGCACGGCAAGTCAAGAAAAGGACGCTGTACTTCGATGCAGGAGACTGGTCGGCAGTACAGGTATTAGCCAATTCACAACGAGTGGCCAATTTCGGTCATCGTCCGAGGCGGGCCTTTGCTATGGTTGGCGTTGGGTGCAAAGTTTTCAGGGAGTGCAGCGGATGTCTGTCCGTTTGGGCGAAATACTGTTAAAGGAAAGCCTAATCACGCAGGACCAGTTGGATAAAGCGCTTGAATTCCAGCGTTCCAACGGTGGCAAGCTAGGAAGCTGCCTGACGAAGATGGGCTTCATCACCGATGATGACATCACCGGTGTGCTCTCGCGCCAGTATGGCGTTCCCTCCATCAATTTAAAGTATTACGAGATCGATCCCATCGTCATCAAACTGATCCCGCAGGACACCGCGCTTCGCTACCAGGTTGTTCCCCTGTCTCGTGTGGGTTCTGTGCTGACCATCGCAATGACGGACCCCACCAACGTCTTCGCCATGGACGACATCAAGTTCATGACCGGGTTCAACGTCGAACCCGTCGTGGCCTCGGAATCCGCCATCGCCGAAGCCATCACCCGCTTCTACGGCGGCGGCCAGTCCAATCACGAAGAGCTTAGCAACCTGATGAAGGACCTGGTTGACGACGACCAGGAACTGGAACTTGCCACCGACGAACAGGAAATGGATGCGACGGCTCTCGAGCGCGCCGCTGAAGAAGCTCCGATCATCAAGTTGGTGAACCTGATTCTGACGGACTCTCTGAAGCGTGGGGCTAGCGATATTCACGTGGAGCCCTACGAGAACGAAATGCGTGTGCGTTTCCGCGTGGACGGCGTGCTGCAAACGGTGATGAATCCACCGCTCAAATTACGCGACGCCATGACCAGCCGTATGAAAATCATGGCCAAGCTGGACATCGCCGAGAAGCGCTTGCCGCAAGACGGCCGCATCATGATCAAGTTCAAGGCCGACGGGAAAAAGAAAGAACTCGACTTCCGCGTCTCTACCGTCCCGACTCTCTACGGCGAAAAGATCGTTCTCCGGTTGCTGGACAAAGAAAATCTGCGCCTGGACATGACCAAACTGGGCTTCGAGGCCGAGTCTCTTAAAAAGTTCGAACGCAACATTTTGAAGCCGTACGGCATGGTGCTGGTCACGGGCCCGACCGGTTCCGGCAAAACCAACACACTCTACTCTTCCGTCTCCCGCCTCAATCAGGTGGACACCAACATTATGACCGCCGAGGATCCCGTCGAATTCCAGTTGGCGGGAATCAACCAGGTACAGATGAAAGAGCAGATCGGCCTGAACTTTGCGGCTGCCTTGCGCGCCTTTCTTCGGCAAGACCCCAACATCATTCTGGTCGGCGAAATTCGAGACTTTGAAACCGCGGAAATCGCCGTCAAAGCCGCGCTTACCGGACACTTGGTGTTGTCCACACTGCACACCAACGATGCTCCTTCCACCATCAGCCGCTTGATGAATATGGGTATCGAGCCTTTCCTTGTGGCCACCTCGGTGAACCTGATCTGCGCGCAGCGCCTGGTGCGTCGCATCTGCTCCAACTGTAAAGAGGAACTGGAAGTCCCGGAACAAGCCTTGATCGACGCCGGCTATTCTCCCGAAGAAGTGAAGACCACCAAGATCTATCACGGCAAAGGCTGCACCACCTGCAACAAGGGCGGTTATAAAGGTCGCACAGGCTTGTACGAAGTGATGGAAGTTAACGACGAATTGCGGGAACTCATCCTGGTCGGCGCTTCCGCTCTGGAATTGAAGAAAAAGGCGATTGAGCAGGGAATGATCACTCTGCGGCGTAGCGGCCTCATAAAGGTTGCCGCGGGAATGACTACCATGGAAGAAGTTTTGCGCGAAACGGTTTTATAAGTTGGAAAGGATACAAAAATGGCCGGCATAACACTAAGCGAATTGCTGAAAAAGATGATCGAGATGGGGGGCAGCGACCTCCACATCACCACGAACAGCGCCCCGCGCGTCCGCGTTCACGGCCGTCTTCGTCCTTTGGATATGCCGCCGCTGACTGCCGCCGACACCAAGTCGCTGGCATATAGCGTGCTGACCGATGCGCAGAAGCATCGCTTCGAGGAAAACCTCGAGCTGGACTTCTCCTTCGGCCTGAAAAATCTTGCTCGTTTCCGCGGCAACGTCTTTAACCAGCGCGGAGCCGTGGGCGCTGTGTTCCGTACCATTCCTTGGGAAATCAAGGGCTTCGACGCGCTCGGCCTGCCGAACGTCGTTCGTGGTTTGTGCGACAAACCGCGCGGTCTTGTGCTTGTTACCGGGCCTACGGGTTCCGGTAAGTCCACCACGCTCGCCGCTATGCTCGACAAGATCAACGCAGAGCGCGAAGAGCACATGATCACCATCGAGGATCCGATCGAATTCCTCCACAACCACAAGAAGTGCCTGGTCAACCAGCGCGAAGTTCACGCGGACACCCATTCGTTCGCGAACTCGCTGCGTGCCGCGCTCCGTGAAGACCCCGACGTGGTGCTCATCGGAGAAATGCGAGACTTGGAAACGATCGAATCCGCGCTCCGCATCGCCGAAACCGGCCACTTGACCTTTGCCACGCTGCACACGAACTCTGCTGCCTCTACCATCAATCGTATCATCGACGTTTTTCCCGCTCACCAGCAGCCGCAGATTCGCGCGCAACTCTCCATGGTACTGGAAGGGATTCTCTGTCAAGCGCTCCTGCCCCGCACTGACGGCCGCGGACGTGCGATGGTGATGGAAGTCCTGATTCCCACGCCTGCTATCCGTAACCTGGTCCGCGAAGACAAGATTCACCAGATCTACTCTGCGATGCAGACCGGAACCGGAATCACGGGCATGCAGACGTTCAATCAGGGCTTGGCGAATGCTTACCTCCAGAAGGCCATCACTTTGGACGTTGCCCTTTCGCGCTCGTCCAATCCCGATGAACTTCAGGACATGATCAACCGCGGGGTGGCTGGAACGCCTGGCGCTGGCGGTAAGACGCCAGCGGGAAAGTCCCCTGTCGGAGCGAAGCACTAGGACCAAAATTTGTGAGAGACTACGGGAAATTGAACAGTTTGAAGTTTGACCGCTGAGGAGGGTTACCATGCCGGTCTTTACGTATCGTGGAACAAATCGCTCGGGCAATTCTGTTGCCGGCGAAATGAACGCCACCAGCAAGACGGAGGCGCAGAGCCAACTGCGGCGCCAACAGATCACTCCGACCAAAATGTCGGAAAAGGGCAAGGAGTTCAATCTCCCGACCTTCGGCAGCGGCGTGAGTGCCAAGGAACTTGCCGTTTTCACGCGGCAATTCTCGGTCATGATTGACGCCGGGTTGCCGCTCGTCCAGTGTCTGGAAATTCTTGCGTCTCAGCAGGAGAACAAGACATTTCAGAAGGTGCTGAGCGGGACACGCGCTTCGGTTGAGGGCGGCAGCACGCTTTCGGCGGCTATGAAGCAGTATCCCAAGGTTTTCGACCCCCTCTATTCGAACATGGTCGAGGCCGGTGAGACTGGCGGTATTCTCGACACCATTCTCCAGCGCCTTTCCACCTACATCGAAAAGAACGTCAAATTAAAGTCCGCCGTTAAGTCCGCGCTCATTTATCCGGTCGGCGTCATCACCGTCGCCGGTGGCGTCATCACCCTGCTGCTCTGGAAAGTCGTCCCCATTTTCGCCACGTTGTTTGCCGGTTTGGGCGTCGAACTGCCGCTTCCTACCAAGATTGTCATTGGCTTGAGCAATTTCATCGGCAGCATTTTTGGTCTCTTGATCGTGGTGGGATTCGTTGCCACTATCATCGGACTGAAGATTTGGTACGGTACACCTCAAGGTCGATTTGTGCTGGACACGATTACCCTCAAGTTGCCCATCCTCGGGATGGTCATGAGGAAGATCGCCGTCGCGAGATTTACCCGGACGCTTGGTACGCTGATCTCGAGCGGTGTTCCCATTCTGGAAAGCTTGGACATTACCGCCAAGACTTCCGGCAACGCCGTTGTGGAGAAGGCGCTCTTCCAGGTCCGCAAAGCCCTCGAAGAAGGTAAATCCCTTACCGAGCCTTTGAAGGATTCCGGTGTTTTCCCGGGCATGGTCACGCAGATGATCGCTGTCGGCGAACAAACTGGTGCCATGGACGCCATGCTCCAGAAAATTGCGGACTTCTACGAAGACGAAGTTGACGCGGCCGTGAAAGACCTCCTCACCGCCCTCGAGCCGATCATGATCGTGTTCCTCGGTGTGGTAGTCGGCGGCGTGGTCATTTCCATGTACTTGCCACTGTTCTCGCTGATCGGCAAGCTCAGCAGCGCGCACTAAGCATAGTTGCTCTTCGGAAAAGGAGGACAGGTCGAGCAACCCTGTCCTCCTTTTTTTGTCTAAACTAGATGTGGGGGCGTTGAATCCGCGTTAAGCGGCTCTTCGTTATGGAGCAAACTTTTAACCGCCGAGAGTGGCTGGAATGGCTCACCCGTGTGCGCCTGCTGATGATCGCGCTTATTCTCGGGGTCGGCGTCGTCTGGCCGCAGTTCGTTCCTTCCACAGCAGCACCGCGCTATTTCCTGCCCATCATCATCTTGTGGATCACCATCAGTGTTCTTCATCTGATGCTCGTCAGGCTCTTGCCACCGGCCAATTGGTTTGGCGTTGTTCAGGTGTTGTGCGATGTAGCGATGATCACCGGGATCGTCTACGCCACTGGTTTGCAGGACAGCAATTTCAGCTCTCTCTATCTTCTGGTGATCATTGTTGCCAGCATCCTGTTCACGCGCCAGGCGGCTTTTTCTATCGCGGCTCTGTGCCTGGTGCTGCTCGGAGGCCTGACGTGGCTTTGTTACACGGGTGCGATTCCCAGAACGTGGATTGGCACGCCGTCCATCGGATCGCTGCGCATCTGGTTTCTCAGCAACACCTTTGGATTTCTAGCGGTTGCCTATCTCGCCAGTTTGTTGTCGAACTCCCTTCGCCGCCAGAGTACCGAACTCGCCGAGAAGCGCGAGGAGCTTCTTGAACTACAGGGCTTTACCTCCGACATTATTCACTCCATGCGCGGCGGCCTGGTCACCACGGATATGGAAGGACGCGTTGTGCTGATCAATCGCACCGGAGAGGAAATTCTTGGCCGGACCTTTTCGGAATTGCGCGGGCAGGATTTGCGGGAAGTTAGTCCGGATTTCTGGCTTCAGGACATGACCGCGATGCAGGATAAATCCTCGCTGCGCCGCGAAATTGAAATTAAGACTCCCAGCGGTAACCGGCGCTTTCTGGGTATTTCGATTTCGCCCCTGCGCACACGCGACGCTTCCAAAAGCGGCTACGTGTTCAACTTTCAGGACCTAACTGAACTTCGCCGCCTGGAGCAGGAAGTAGCCACAAAGGAGCGCATGGCTGCCGTTGGGCGTTTGTCCGCGGCGATTGCCCACGAGATTCGCCAACCGCTGACGGCTATGGCCGGAGCGGTCAAAGAACTTGGCCGGCTGGTTCCTTTGGAAGACGACGAGAAGCATCTGGTCAATATCGTCGGCAGGGAATCGGAGCGTTTGAATCACATCATCACGGACTTCCTGAACTACTCGCGAGAGAAATCCTATACTTTCCAGGAAGCGGATGTTCGCCCGTTGTTGGAAGAAACCCTTCTACTGATCGAAAAGAAGCCCGGGGTCGAGAAGGATGTGCGTATCTCCCGCGCGTTCAACGGCAGTATCTATAAGGCGCAGGTTGATCCGAACAGGATCAAACAAGTCTTCTGGAATCTCTGCGATAACGCGCTGCGAGCAATGCCTGCCGGGGGAACCCTGACGGTTGGCCTTGAAAACGCATCGGATTGGCTGCGCATCTCCTTTCGCGATACCGGAATCGGCCTCGACCCCCGCCAGAAGGCAAAGATTTTCGAACCGCTGCAATCTAATTTTGAAGGCGGCACAGGGCTGGGATTGGCCATCGTGTACCAAATCGTTCAAGCTCACAGCGGAAGAATCACGGTCTTCAGCGAAAAAGAAAAAGGCGCGGAATTCATCGTCGAACTGCCCCGCGTCGAATGAGGGCGTATGCAAGCGACTAAAAGCGCACCCAAGGACACTGCCAAGGATACGGCTCACATCCTGGTTGTGGACGACGAACGGTCGATCTGCGAGCTCCTCGAAATCACTTTCCGCAAAGAAGGCCATCGCGTGGAGATTGCCAACAGCGTCGAGGCTGCCAAGCGCAAGCTGGAAGGATCGCTGTTCGATATTATTATTTCCGACGTGCGCATGCCCGGCGCTACGGGCGTGGAACTCCTGCGATTCAGCCGCGAGGTTGCTCCAGATTCCTACTTCGTGCTTATCACCGGCGTTCCTACGCTCGAAACCGCCATCGCCGCCGCGAATGAAGGCGCAAATCGCTACGTCATCAAGGACCACGACCTGGTGGAACAGTTGCGCGTCGCTGTCCGCGAAGTTACCGAAAGCCTGAAGTGGAAAAAAGAAGCCGGTTATCTTCGCCGCGAGATTCGTCGCCTGACAGGCCTGGACAATATTATCGGGCAGAGTCCGAAGATGCGGGCCATCTTCGACCTCATTCAGACGGTTGCGCCACAAACGAGCCGCATTCTCATTACCGGTGAGAGCGGTACCGGAAAAGAGCTGGTCGCGCGCGCCATTCACGAAAACAGTGCTCGCGCCAACGCGCCCTTCATCACCATCAATTGCGGCGCATTTCCGGAGACGCTTCTGGAATCAGAGCTGTTCGGTTATGTAAAGGGCGCGTTCACGGGTGCGAATGACAATCGCCGAGGCCTTTTCCAGGCCGCTCATGGCGGAACGCTATTCATGGACGAAATCGGTAACATGAATCTGGCGATGCAGGTGAAGCTCTTCCGGGTGCTGCAGGAAGGCAAGGTTCGTCCTTTGGGCAGCACCGAGGAGTTGGACGTCGATGTTCGCGTTATTGCCGCCACCAATAAGGATCTGGAGAAAGCGATTGCAGCGGGGGAGTTTCGCGAGGACCTTTTTTACCGCTTGAGTGTGATTCCAATGCATGTGCCTGCACTACGCGAACGTCGGGAGGACATTCCGCTCCTGGCGCTTCACTTCCTCGAGAATTTTCGAAAGACGATGGAGAAGCCCATTGAAGGTATTTCTCCTAAGGCCATGAGCCACCTGGAAACCTACGATTGGCCGGGCAACGTCCGCGAATTGGAGAACACCATCGAGCGCGCTGTGGCCCTTGAAACCGGACCGGAGATCGGTGTTGCTGTGTTGCCTGATCGAGTGGCGGGGCACATTGGAACGGTGCTACCGAATGGCGCCCGCCAAGAGGGGGTCGATCTCCTGACCGAGGGAATCGACTTCGAGCGGGTAATCGCCGACACCGAGAAGCGCTACCTTCAGGCTGCGCTCGAAAAGGCGCACGGAGTGCGAACCCAGGCGGCAGAGATACTGAACATCAGCTACCGTTCGTTCCGGCATTACGCCAAGAAGCACCAACTGTAGCAGGCCGTCCGTGCTGACAGTTAGTGACAGCGCAGAGTGACGTTTAGTGTCACAAATCGGGGGTACCTATCGCCAAGAATCGCGTGTAACCAAGGTCTAACACACAGTCACATTTCGTTAACGTATGTAATATCAGTGATTTACAGTGACCTTGGTACCCGCGTACTGCCTCTACTAGAATTGGCATGAGCGTTGCTTAAATATACCGCGTGCTCTGGCACTATCAATTCTCTCAAGGAGCTTTCATGAAGAAGCAGAAGGGCTTTTCACTTATCGAACTGCTGATCGTCGTGGCGATCATCCTGATCATCGCGGCTATCGCAATCCCGAACCTCCTCCGCTCCAAGATGGCAGCGAACGAGTCTTCGGCCGTGGGTTCCCTCCGCACGATCAATACGGCGGAAGTTACCTACGCGAACGCTTATCCGACCGTCGGTTATTCCACAACCCTTAACCAGCTTGGCGGTACGGCAGCAGCTTGCGCCGGCGCGACCTACGCGACGTCTGCGAATGCTTGCTTGATCGACGATTTCCTGGCTCAGGGTACCAAGAGCGGCTTCACGTTTACGGAAGCTGGCTCGGGCGGTCCTCCGGCAGTGCAGTACATCACCTTGGCCACGCCAGTTGCGCTTGGCCAGACCGGACAGCGCGCGTTCTGCAGCGACCAGTCGGGCGTGATTTATGCCCTTCAGGGCGCGGCTTGCACCGTGACCACCGGCAGCCCTCTGTAATTCATTTACAAAGGATGCTTAGAAACGGGGCGGGAATTTCCCGCCCCGTTTTCTTTTTTGCAAGCTGCTCGAAGGCGAGTAGAGACGGAGCGGGTCATACCGCTCCGTTCTTTTTTTTGGAATCCTCGGATAACACTTTTTGGCCGCAAAGTGACACTTTCCGCGCATGCACGCGTGCGAGCGTATCCGGTTTTTGGTGAGCGGAACAGGTGGTTTGTTTTCACAAAGCTACGAAGCCTCAGATCCCGGCAGTTTGGCCAGCGACTTGCTCCCTAGGTAGGAGACTTGGTAATCGACTCGTTTGTGTTGTGGTAGGGTGTGTGGGAGACTAACTCCGTGAAGCGTCCAAGAAATGGCTTCTCGCTAATTGAGCTCTTGATCGTCGTAGCGATCATTCTGATTATCGCGGCAATCGCGATTCCTGAGCTCATCGCGTCGCGCATGTCGGCCAACGAAGCGGCTGCCGTCGCGAACATGCGAACCATTAACACGGCAGAGACAGCCTATTCCATTCAGTACGGCACCGGTTATTCTTTGCAGCTTTCTTACCTGGGCGATGCGGGTGGTACAACTCCCTCTGCCACGAACGCCGTTTTAATCGACCACATTCTAGGTGCAGGAACTAAGTCCGGTTACAGCTTTCTATACGCCGTGACGGCAAGCGACGGCAACGGCAATCCCATCTCTTATACGATCAATGCCAACCCCACGACTCAGGGTACGACGGGTCGCCGGTTTTTCTTCACCGACCAGTCTGCGATCATCCGCGTCAACAGCTCTGCGGTTGCCAGCCTCAACGATCCCGCTATCTAGTTTTGCTACACTGCTCTGCGGATGAAGACAGGTCAGCAACAAAGAACTCCGCCGCAATTTGCCCGTCGATACTGGGTTTTTCTACTGGCGTCGTTTCTTGTCTATTTTGACGCGTCTTCGGGTTATCCTGCCGAACACCGTACCGATCCCCTGAAGCTCTTTGAACAGCGTTACCAGCCCTCGCGGTCGCTGTCTGTAGTCTTTCTGGAACGATTTCTGGAAAACGGGCAGCTTATGCGTGAGGAGGCCGGCAAAGCGTATTTCCTGCGCCCCGGGAAAATGCGCTGGGAGTACGAAAAGCCCGAAAAGAATTTGTTTCTGGTGGATGGAAAGTACGTCTGGTTCTACGCACCCGCGGATCGCACCGTGACGCGCGTGCCAGCGGACAAAAGTGAGGACTGGCGGACTCCCATCGCGTTCCTTACTTCCGGTGCCAAGCTTTCGCGCATTTGCGCGAGGGTAGGGCGCGTGTCTTCGGAGCCCGCGTCTCAACCCAACGCGTTCGTGTACTCCTGCATCCTAAAGGGCGGGGACGATCCTTCAGCGCCCAGCAGCGAATCGCGTCCCATTTATTTTGAAATTACTGACAAGGGCGAGCTCATCCGTTTGAAAATAGATGAGGGCGCGGGGCAATCGCTGGAGTTTCTTTTCCGCCAGTGGGAATGGAACCCGCCGTTGGACAAAGCGATGTTTGCCTTTAGCCCGCCTCAGGGGGTCGCCATCGTCGACGGGCTGCTACCCGATACTACCGGTACCCGTCAAAAGTAATTGGTAGGCGTACGGTGGTTCCCCAGCCGGGTGTTCTAGACGTCAACTGCATGCCCCATAGAGGTTTTTGGGGTACTCGCCGGATGAGGTAAACTAGGGTCCTATGGGGGAATTCGTCTGCCGCGTCGCTGACGCTAATGGTCGCGTTTTCTCGCACGTCGAGGCTGCGGGCACGCTTGATGAAGCGCGCCAGAAGCTTGCCGACCGCGGGCTGTATGTCTATTCGGTTTCGGCCCGTAACAGCCTGGTCAGCGGGATGTTGGGCGTTCGCAAGGAACGCAAGATCAGCGGCAACGATTTCCTGATCCTCAACCAGCAATTCAACACACTGATCAAGGCGGGCTTGCCCATTCTTCGAGCCCTGGACCTGCTGGCCACACGCGCCACTGCGCCTAAACTCCGGCCCATCCTTACTCAGATTCGAGACCGGGTACGTGAGGGCAAGTCGCTTTCAGAAGCCGTGGAGGAAGCTGGGGTATTTTCGAAGGTTTATTCCACGGCGATTCTGGCTGGCGAAAAGAGTGGCAACCTTTCCGGCGTTCTCGATTACTACATCGCGTATCAGAAAGTCAGCACCGGAGTTAAGAAGAAGATAGTCGCCAGCCTGGTTTATCCGGTGTTGTTGGTTACCGTGGCGACGGTCATCGTGACCTACCTGGTTACCGTGGTCATCCCGAAATTCGCTCTTCTTTACCGAGATCTCGGCGTCCCTCTTCCAGGGCCGACGCAGTTTCTGGTGCTCATTACGGTGGACTATCGCTATTACATTCTGGGCACGATTGCGGCCCTGTTTCTAACTGCGATTGGCTTGTTCTTCTGGTCGCGCAGCGAGGAAGGCGGAATCTCTTTCGACCGGCTTAAGTTCCGTATACCGGTGGTGGGAGACACCATGCTGAAGTTTGAGGCTTCGCAGTTTTGCCGCACGCTGGCGACGCTTCTCACCGGCGGAACGCCACTGGTGGCCGCACTGGGTACGGCATCCGAGTCCATCAGCAGTCCGCTGGTGCGCGGCACGGTTGTCGACGCCACACATATGGTCCGTGAAGGAGAATCGCTTCACACGGCACTATCCTCCAGCAAAGTGATACCGCCGATGGCTTTGGACATGATTGAGGTGGGCGAGTCCAGCGGCGCGCTGGCGCCGATGCTCAACAGCGTTGCGGAATTCTACGAGGAAGAAGTCAGCATCCGGCTGGCGGCAATGGTTTCTCTGATCGAGCCCGTTATTCTTGTGTTCATGGGACTGTTGGTAGCCTTCATCTTGATCTCGCTGTATCTCCCGATTTTCAGTTTTTCAGTATCGGGGACGGCACACTAAAAGGATTGTGAGCGGACATGGCTACACCTGAATCCAACATTCACGACCCGGTATTGCAGATCGGGGGCCCTGCCGACATAGCGCAGGGGCGCGAGATTGCGCGGAAATTGGCGGAGCGGTATCGCTGCGGCTTTATTGATTTGCAGGAGCAGCGCATTGATCCGGAATTGTTTCGAACCATTCCCGCGGACCTGATGTTCCGCTACAACTTTGTGCCGCTGGTAGTGCACAACAACACCCTGGTTATCGCAGTTGCTGATCCCAGCCAGGTGCTCCTGAGCGATGAATTGCCGCTGCTGCTTGGGAAAAAATTGGCCATCAAAGTCGCGACTTCACGCCAGATCAGCGATCTGCTGAAACGTACCGAGCAATCACAGCGCGTTTTGGAGCAGGCCACCGAAGCCTTCACGCTGCAGATATCCAAGGATGACGAGGAAGGCGAAGAAACAATTTCCGGTGATCGCCTGACGCGAGACACTACCGCTAGTCCGGTTGTCCGCTTGGTCGAAACGGTCATCTTCACCGCGCTTGAGCGGCGTGCCAGTGACATTCACATCGAGGCCAGGGACACTGAAGTTGCCGTGAAGTACCGCATTGACGGCGTACTCCAACACGCCATGCAACCCATCGCCAAGGAATGGCACTCCACAGTTCTTTCGCGTATCAAAGTGCTCAGCGACCTGGATATTGCCGAGCGGCGCATCCCGCAGGACGGCCGTTTCCGCGTGAAATATAAAGGCCGCTACATCGACCTGCGCGTTTCGATTATTCCCGCGAGTCACGGCGAAGACGCGGTGCTCCGCGTGCTGGACAAGGAAACGCTGTCCGAGAAATTCCAGAATTTGAGCCTCGATGTTGTGGGGTTCTCACAGGAAGAAACACAACGGTTCCGGCGCTATATTCGAGAGCCTTATGGCATGGTGCTGGTGACCGGGCCGACGGGTTCCGGTAAAACCACCACGCTGTATGCCGCAATCAACGAGATCAAGACGGATGAAGACAAGATCATCACGATCGAGGATCCCGTGGAATATCAGCTACGCGGCATCACCCAGATTCCTGTGAACGAAAAGAAAGGCCTCACCTTCGCTCGCGGATTGCGGTCCATTCTGCGTCACGACCCCGACAAGATCATGGTGGGCGAAATTCGAGATCAAGAAACGGCGCAGATTGCCATTCAATCGGCGTTGACTGGCCACCTGGTGTTCACGACAGTTCACGCAAATAACGTTACCGACGTGATCGGGCGTTTCATCAACATGGGCGTCGAGCCGTACAATTTCGTTTCCGCACTGAATTGCATTATGGCGCAACGCCTCGTGCGTATCATCTGCGAGAATTGCAAGCGCGCAAAGAAACATTCCGTGGACGAAATTCGCGAGTCGGGGCTGGATCCGGCCGGAGTTGCCGGATATGCGTTTTCGGAGGGTGCCGGCTGCCTGGAATGTTCCGGGACGGGCTATCATGGCCGGACCGCAATTTGTGAGTTGCTAGACCTGACCGACCACATTCGCGAGATGATTGTGGACCGCCGGCCGACATCCGAAATCAAGCGTGCCGCCATCGAAGAAGGCATGATCACGCTGCGCCAGAGCGGCTTGGCAAAGGTACGTGCCGGAGTGACCACGCTGCGCGAAATCAATAAGGTGACGTTCGTTGACTAACACGGGATCCTATCGCGAGGGCATCTACGAGTCCGAGTTGGTGCGTAAAGCGACTCGTTGGCTGGACGCGCCCCCGCATCCACAGGTCGCGGTGGAAGTCGAACCGGAGCAGGTGTCGGCGGTGCGCTTTACCCGCACGGGCTCCGTGGATTCTTTTGCGGTGGAAGCCTTGCCCCCAGGAGCATTGGTCCCTAGCGCGATCGAGGCCAACATTCACAACGCCGCAGCAGTGAAATCTGCTGTAAGCAACGCGTGCGAGCGAGTCGGTGCGCGTAACGAAGATGCCGCGCTGCTGGTTCCGGATCCGGTGATTCGCGTATTTGTTCAACACTTCGACGATTTTCCGCGTTCCGCTGAAGAAGCTATCCCCATGCTTCGGTGGAAGCTGAAAAAGAGTGTGCCGTTCGAAGTGGACGAGACATTGCTTTCGTACATGCGTCAGGGATGCCGTACCGAAGGAGTTGACGTGGTTACGGCGATCGCACGGTTGCGGATTATTCGCGAGTACGAAGGCCTGCTGGAACCTTTGACGCTGCGGCCGGGCGCGGTATTGAGTTCGACGCTGGCCGCGATCAGTCTCCTCAAAGATCAACGCCCGACGCTGCTCGCGCGGCTATCGGGAACTTCGCTAACGACGGCAATTGTGCGCGAGGGGATCCTGGCAGGTTACCGATGCACGGAACTCCCCACGGTGGCTGCGCAGGTGACACCGCAAATGCTGCTCGAGGAAGTGTACCCGCTGGCAGCGTATTATCAGGACACCTGGCAGGAAGGCATCCAGGCGGTACGCGTAGCCGGACTTGGTAATCGGCTGCCCAATTTCGTGAAGCCGCTGGAAGAAGAGTTTCATTGTGAAGTGCGCTCGCTACTAAGCGCCGCCTCAAATGACGGTTTGCTGGGCGGCGGCGCGGGGGCGTTGGCGGATCGCGATCTGGAGGGGCTCGTGGGCTGGATGCTGCACAAGAACTGATAAGGGAACCAACGAAACGCATGTACGTAAAACTAAATCTCGCGACCAAGCCCCTGGTAAGCCACCGGCGATTCATGCTCGGCTCGGCTGTCTTGGGGATTGTAGGCGCGCTACTCTTTCTGATTCTTGGTGCACGTTTCTACGGGCTGCGGAAAGCCGATTCGCAATTGCGAGCCAAGACGGACAAGCTACAAAGAGAGATGAACGACCTGATGAAGCAGCGAAGGGATCTCGACGCCTTCTTTGCGCAACAGGAAAACGCCGGATTGGAAGAGCGCGCCAAGTTCATCAAGTCGGTAATCGAAGCGCGCAGCTTTAACTGGACACAGATGTTCATGGACCTGGAACACACGCTTCCCGCGGGTGTGCGCGTGGTAAAGATTGAGCCAACGCTGGAGAAGGGTAGCGCCACAGTAAAGATCGTTTTGGGCGCGACGGACCAATCAGCGAAGATCCGGTTGCTCAAAGCGTTTGAGGAGTCCAAATCGTTTTCGCATGTGGAGCTTCTCAACGAAAAGTTAGGCGGTTCGCAGCCGGGTGCGGATCCGGTTACGATTGAATTTTCGGCGATTTATACGACGATTTGACGATGCGCAACTTTGACTTAGAGCGGAAAGTGATTCTCGGCGGCCTGGCCGTTTTGCTGCTGGCCGATCTCGGCTTTGCGTATTTCAATTCGCGGCTTTCCGCGGCGCGGGAAGTTCCCGCGGAGCAGACGCTTGCTGCCCAAACCCGGCAAGTTGCCTTGATGAAAGCGGACATTCAGAAAGCGACGCAAATCCGCAAGGGCATTCCGGAAGTGACCAGGGAATTCGATCAGTTTGAGAGCACTCTGCCTCCGGCCACGAACGGATACTCGGTCATCAGCCAGGAAATTTACGACATTGCGAAAGATACCCACGTCGTGATCGAGGACACTAAGTTTCACGAGAAAGATTTGACGGGGCGGAGTTTGAGCGAAGTCGACTTCGAATCGACGGTCAGCGGGGACTATCCGGGCATTGTGCGCTTTTTGAATAAGCTGCAGCGATCGAAGAACGCGTACATCGTGGACTCGTTGCAACTGGATTCGGCGAACGCCGTGCAAACGCCCAGTGCTCCATTGAAAGTGGGATTGCATCTTCGAACGTATTTCCGGAAGGCTTGATGGCGGACACGAGACAACGAAATCAATGGATTGTTCTTGCCACGCTGGTATTGATTGCGGCAATGGTCTGGTATTTCGGATTTGGGAGCTCGGGGAGAGGCAATACCAAATTGTCCGCGGCGGAAAACTACCAACCGATCAATGCACAGGACTATGGCGTGGTGTTCGTCCATCTGGGAATCACGCAAAAGACGGAATACAAAAGCAACGGGCGGAATATTTTCACGATGACCGCAGTGCCTGTCGTCGTGCAGGGTGCCGCTCAGGCTGCGAAGCCGGTGCGAGCTAGAGTTGGGCCCATGCCGCCTCCCCCTCCTCCACCGGCCACATTGCCGATGAAATTCTTTGGCTATGGATCGCTGCCATCAAATGGTCCGCGGCTGGCATTCTTGCTGGATGGCGAAGAAGTGCGAATCGTCCAGGAAGGCGAAACGGTGCTGAATCACATCCGCATCACGCGCATCGGTAACGACCGAATCGAGTTTGTGGACACCCTTACTGGGCAGCACGGATCGAATAACCTGGAAGCGAATCCAGTGGCATGAGGAACCCGGCTACATCACGCAGGGTGGGGAAGCAGTCGGGATACGCACTGCTGCTGGTGATGTTTTTTGTCGCATTGCTGGTCCTCGCCACTGTAGCTGCGGCGCCGAGCGTGTTGACGCAGGTGCGCCGCGAAAAAGAGCAGCAAATGATCTGGCGCGGGCACCAATACGCGCTGGGTGTGTCACGCTACTACGCGAAATTGCACCGCTTCCCAACGGGCCTGGATGATCTTTACAAGCCCAAGACCGGCATACGGTTTATGCGCCAGGCTTACAAGGATCCCACCAACAAGGAAGATGGAGCGTGGCGGCTGATTTATGTTGGACCAAACGGGCAATTGATCG
>Ga0308309_10000385_pt1 | contig 28711 bp, 25 predicted proteins | sample HubBroMetageWFT5_FD_192491 | JGI IMG/M metagenome (GOLD analysis project Ga0308309, IMG submission 192491) | Warmed and freeze-thawed soil microbial communities from the Hubbard Brook experimental Forest, New Hampshire - Hubbard Brook CCASE Soil... | ecosystem: Environmental > Terrestrial >...
GCACGATGTCGCCGGCGGCGAACACGCCGTCGAGGCTGGTCATCATGCTCTTCCAGTCGATTTTCAGCGTGCCCCAGCCGGTGACGCCGAGATCGGGCGTGTCGAGCCTCTTCGGCAGATCCTCGGGGTCGAAGCCCAGCGCCTTCAGCACCAGATCGGCCTCGATGTTGACGTGGCTGTTGGGGATCTCCTGCGGCGTCTGCCGGCCGGTCGAATCGGGCATGCCGAGATGGATGCGCACGGAGCGCACGTGGCTCACCTTCTCCTTGCCTAAAAAGCCCTGCGGTGCGCTGAGCCAGATGAACTCGACGCCCTCCTCCTCGGCGTGCTTCACCTCGCGCTGCGAGCCCGGCATGTTGGCGCGATCGCGGCGATAGAGGCACTTCACCGACTTCGCGCCCTGGCGCACGGCGGTGCGCACGCAATCCATCGCGGTATCGCCGCCGCCGATCACCACGACGTGCTTGCCCTTGGCATCGAGCGCGCCCGAGTCGAAGGCGGGCACCGCATCGCCCAGCCCGCTGCGGTTGGAGGCGGTGAGATAGTCGAGCGCCGCCGTGATGCCGGGCAGGCCGACGCCCGGAGCGGCGATGTCGCGCGCCTGGTAGACGCCCGAGGCCATCAGCACGGCGTCGTGGCGGCTGCGCAGTTCGGCCAGCGAGACGTCGCGGCCGACTTCGCACGCGAGGTGGAAGGTGACCTTCGAGGAGCGCAACAGCGTCTCGCGACGCTGCACGACCTCCTTCTCGAGCTTGAAGTTGGGAATGCCGTAGATCAGCAGGCCGCCCACCCGATCGTAGCGGTCGTAGATCGCGACCTGGTAGCCCTTGCGGCGGAGCTGCTCGGCGGCGGCGAGGCCCGCCGGGCCCGCACCCACGATGCCGACGCTCTCGCGCCGCTCGCGCCGCGGCTGGATCGGCTTCACCCAGCCCTGGGCCCAGGCGGTATCGGTGATGAACTTCTCGACCGAGCCGATAGTGACCGCCTCGAAGCCCTTCTCGATCACGCAGTTGCCTTCGCACAGCCGGTCCTGCGGGCAGATGCGGCCGCAGATCTCGGGGAAATTGTTGGTCGCCGAGGAAAGCTCGTAGGCCTCCTCGATGCGGCCCTCGGCGGTGAGCTTCAGCCAGTCCGGGATGTTGTTGTGCAATGGGCAGTGGATCTGACAGAACGGCACGCCGCATTGCGAGCAGCGCGCCGACTGCTCGGCGGCCTTCTCTCGGGCGTAGTTGGCGTAGATCTCGTCGAAGTCGCGGCGCCGCTCGGCCGGCGGCCGCTTGTCCGGCATGGCCTGGGGCGTGCCCACGAACTTCAGCATCTTCTCGGCCACGGAATACCCTTTTAGACAAAGTGTGAAATTTTATTACGCAAGAAGCGCGCCGACCGCGCTAAAGCTGCGTTTCGAGGAACTGTAGAGCATGTGGATCTCTATAAGTCAATATACCTGACCTATTATAGGAAGGTTTTCTGTCTTCGCCAAAGAGGATCTATCGCAGGATTCTGTTACAGGAGTAATTAGAACCGAATCAGGACCATATCGGGTGGATTAGCTATTCCAGAGCGCGCATCGGGAATACTTGCGTACCGCTAAGGGGACCGGAAACGCTCCCGATCCGGGACGAGCGTGCCTTGCCGCAGCAGGATCGAAACCGGCCGTCGTCGGTGTGTTGGGAAATGGACATGATTGCCGACGTCTCCATGAGAATGCCGGCAGACATACGCCACAACATTGCTCAGTTCTGTCAAGCGGCAAGAGCGGCACGAAACGCTGTTTGGATTCACACGTCGCGTCTGAAGCCCTCTCCCCCGCTAACGCGGCGGAGAGGGACTTTTTGAGCGAAGGCGGAGAGGGCCTCGGACGCGATGTGTGAATGCGATAGCGGCCGGCACGCCGATGATCGGCTTGTCTCGATCAATCTCGCGATGGATGTCGGCGCGCGGCCCCCGTGTTCGCGAGGGTCATGTCAGCAGCCATTCCAGCAGACCAGTTATCGCCGCTGCGAAGCCACCAATAACGACGCAGACCGCGAGGACCGCACAAAGCTCCCAGATGGTCCGCCAAAGAACGTTGAATTCGACGCTGCCGAACTTCATGGCAACACCTCCGAATTCGGTTGGCTCGGCGCGCCCCTCCGTCTGGGTGATCCGACCAGGAGTCGTGGACGGGATGCTGTACCCGGAACGGACAGTCTGGCAAGTCGTTGACGACCATCACCCTTTCAGTGAGCTGCAATCCTTACACTGAAACCCTTGTGCCAGCCGTAGCCGGAAAAAGTACGTCGTCTTAGACGCGAGGTGGAGGCATATGAAAAAACTACTCTTGGGCGTCCTGTTAGCGTTCGTTCCGTTAGTAGCTTCGGCTCAAGTAGCCAGCCCTGCAACTCCCAAGCACATCGTCATGGTCATAGAAGAGAACCATGATTTCAACCAGGTCGCGGGATTTATGCCCTATCTCAATTCTCTCGCGTCCCGGTACTCTTTGCTCACGGAAATGTACGCCAACACGCACCCCTCAATCGGCAACTACTTTGAACTTACGACGGGCAATATCGTCACCAACGACGACAACTTCAGCGCCCCCCTGGTGGTCGACAACATCGCAAAGCAAATGGAGAAGAAGGGTCTGACGTGGAAGGTTTACGCAGAGGGCTTGCCCTCGGTTGGTTACACAGGCGGCGACGTAGGCAAGTACGTCAAGCATCACAACCCATTTGCCTACTTCTCCAACGTCAACCAAAACAACATCGTCCCGTTCTCGCAATTCGCCACTGACAAGGCGAGCGACACCCTGCCCAACTTCGCGTTCGTGGTCCCAAACAACGACCATAACAGCCACGACGGCACACTGGCGACGGCAGACGCTTGGCTCAAAACCAACATCTCGCCACTCTTTACTCAGGCGCAGTTCAAGGCGGATGGCTTGCTTATCGTAACCTTTGACGAAGCAGACACCGACAATACCAACGGAGGCGGAAAGATTTACACCGTCTTTGCGGGGCAGAATGTGAAGACGGGCTTTCGATCGAGCACGTTCTACCAATCGGAAAATCTGCTTAAAACCATCAACGGCTTGCTGGGACTTCCCAACCAAGGAGATGCAGTAAGCGCGCGTACGATTACAGACGTATTCAAATGAGAGGCTTGGTCGAAAAAGCTGGGCAATCTCAGGCTGGGGCGTGATGGTTGTAGCGGCCGCCGACTCGGAAGCGGTCGAGATAGGTCGGCAGGATGACCTCGGCCGCTGTCGGCACGATGCCCAGGGTCGTGAGACCTAGCGCGCCCGGCCGCACGACATTGTCGTGCAGCAGAAGATCGACCTGGTCGCGGGTGATCTGCGGGGTGCGGCCGAGGAGGGCGGGAAATTCGGCGAAGAACGCGGCCATCTTCATTAGGCCGGCCGGCACGCCGATGATCGGCTTGTCGCGATCGATCTCGCGCAGGGTGAGGGCGGCGAGCTCGCGATAGGTATAGACGCGCGGGCCGCCGAGCTCGAACACGCTCTTCGCCGTGTCGGGCCGCGCCAGCACCGCCACCGCGGCGGCGGCGACGTCGGCCACGAAGACCGGCTGGACCTTGGCCCGGCCGCTGCCGACCACAGGCATGAACGGCGCCAGGGCAGCGATCTTGGCCAGGCGGTTGAACAGCACGTCGTCGGGGCCGAACACCACGCTCGGCCGCAGGATGGTGGCGCTCTCGAAGGCGGCAACGATGGCCTCTTCCGCCTCGACCTTGGATTGGACATAGCGGTTCTTCCAGCTTCGGCTATCGGCGCCGATGCCCGAGACATGGACCAGCCGCTCGACACCGGCGGCGCGCGCCGCCTCGGCGATCGTCCGGGCGCCCGCCGCGTGCACGGTCTTGTAGCGCTGGCGGCCGTGCTCGAAGGCGATGCCCGCGGCATTGATCACGGCCTGGCTGCCCTCGATGGCGGTGGCCACCGACTGCGGCACCCGGAGGTTGGCGCGCATAAGGGTGATCTGGCCGACATCGCCCGCGGTCTTGACCTTTTCGGCGAGCTCGATGCGCCGGCAGGCGACCCGCACGAGATAGCCCTGGGGCGCCAGCGCCCGCACGATGGCCTGGCCGATAAAGCCGCTGCCGCCGAAAACCGTAACCTGCTTGATCTTCATGGAAGCTGGCTATAGCCGATCCCGGTTTCGGCGCAAGGGTCGAGGCGGGGGAACCGACCTGGCTGTCCGCAGGTCGTTGCCATGAGCTGCAGCGATGGGTGGCCGCGGAGATGGCGGCGGAAAAGCGGCGGAACGTTGGCCTGTCAGCGCGTCTTTGCCCAACTGTGTGGCCGACAAGTCACGGCTCTTCGTCTTCGTCGGCGTTGCTTGCAAGAACACTTGCTGCGCCGGTTAGCCGGACTTCATAAGCGAACCGGTAGGCATGGCTATGTGGCCATGCACAGGGAGCGTGCTGTGGTAACAGACATTGCTGCAGGGGTCGGAGAGATCCTCGCTTTCCACCTCGGATCCGACAGGGCGAAGATCACGAACGATTCCAGGCTCATCGACGACCTCGGCGCCGACAGCCTCGATGTCGTTGAAGTCGTCATGTCCTTCGAGGAGAGGTTCAACATCTACATCCCGAACGACGTTGCGACGAAGTTCGTGACGGTCGGCGACGCCGTCGACTTCATCGAGGTGCAAGTCGCCCAGGCCGCGGGGTCGGGACTTGTCTATCACCCGCCTCGACCGCGCCTCGCTGTCGGTTAGGCAGTGTAGGGAGATTGCGCCTTCGGGCCGCGCTTGCAGTGGCTGACGCGCGAACTTGGCTTCGCTTCACCAGCTCATGCGCAGGCTGACATTGAGGGCGTGGTTGTCGGTGGTGGCGATCTCGCCGTCCCGGAGTAGCAAGCCAGGCCGGGCGCCGGCGGGGAACGTGCCGGCCGGTGATACAACCAGAAGTCGATCCAATGGGAACGCGTCAGGGGCGACGCCGGCGCAGGCTGGGCACGATCAGACGAACGAGGCCGGTTCCCAAGCCGCCCACACTACAAGTGACGACCCCACCAAGCTTCCCACGCCGATCATGCCCAGTCCCCAGCGCGCCACCCCAAGTTGAGACGCTGGTGGCGTGAGCATCGCTCACCCGATCCCTGCCGGCCATGGAGTGGGACGACAAATCCGGCCAATCTGACGGCTTTTCCGGCCAGTTCGGTCATTCCGCCGCAGCGTCGCGCGTCTGCTCGTCGTCGGCCAGTCGGAAGCGCTGGCGATATTGCAGCGGCGTGACGCCCAGGCGGCGGATGAAAGCGCGGTGCAGATTGTCGACGGTTTCAAAACCGCAGCGCGTGGCCACGGCCTGCGCGGGCAGCTGGGCCTCCTCGAACAGGCCGCGTGCCGCGTCGACGCGGATGCGCTCGACGAAGTCGCGCGGCGTCTCGCCGGTCTCCTCGGCGAAGGCGCGGCGGAACGTGCGCTCGCTCATGTGGGCGCGCACCGCCAGGGCCTTGACGCTAAGGTCGGCGGCAAGGTTCTCCAGCGCCCATTCCTGGGTCAGCCGCACGGCAGGGCTGGCCGCAAACTGGGCCAGCAGGAGGTTGCTGAACTGCGACTGGCCGCCGGCCCGCTTGAGGTGGACCACCAGCGAGCGCGCGACCCGCAGCGCCAGGGTGCGCCCGTGATCCTCCTCGATCATGCCGAGCGCCAGATCGATCCCGGCGGTCACGCCTGCCGAGGTGTAGAGGCTGCCGTCGCGCACGAAGATCCGATCGACTTCAACCGAGATTGCGGGTAGCGCCGGCCCAGCTCCTCAGCCATTGCCCAATGCGTGGTCGCCCGCCGGCCGTCGAGCAAGCCGGCCGCGGCGAGGACGAAGGCGCCAGTGCAGATCGATCCGCAGCGGCGGGCCCGTCGTCGGCCGGCCTTCAGCCAGGCGAGAAGACGTTCGTCGCTGCTCGCTTCGGCTTGCCCGAAGCCGCCCGACACGAGCAGCGTGTCGATCGGTTCCTGGATGTCGGCGACCGCGACGCTGGGCGTAATCAGGATGCCGAGCGATGTCGCGAGCGGCGCCAGGCTCATCCCGGCGATGGCCAGCCGATAGAGCGGCCGGCCGGCGATCATATTGGCCGAGGCGAACGCCTCGAGCGGTCCGAAGATGTCCATGGCCATCACGCCCGGATAGACGAGCATGACGACGAAGCGCGGTTCGGCGGGTTCCCCGGCAACGGATGGCATCGCATCACTTTACACCTGCGATTCCACGATGAGTGCAGGGACTGCATGCATCGCCAATGCAGCGACCTCGAGCGTAGCCGCATCGACAGGGCCCGGCGTCCGCAAACAGCGCTCCGGCCGGGCGGGGCCGCGGTTGACATCGGCGCGGGGTCGCCCTAACTCACGGGCCCTTAAAAGCCCGCATGACCTGCCCAGGTGGCGGAATTGGTAGACGCACTAGTTTCAGGTACTAGCGCCGAGAGGCGTGGAAGTTCGAGTCTTCTCCTGGGCACCATGCAGGGCTTGCGAGGCATCCGGTAAATGGCGATCAGCCTTCATCGCGGCGACCTTCCCGCCGATCTGTCGTTTGGCCCCAGCGTCGCCATCGACACCGAGACCATGGGCCTCAATCCCCATCGCGACCGGCTGTGCCTGGTCCAGCTCTCGGCCGGCGACGGCAATGCCCATCTGGTGCAGATGCCGCGCGGGCCGCACAAGGCGCCGCGGCTGGCAGCGCTGCTGGCCGACCCCAAGGTGCTGAAGCTCTTCCATTTCGGCCGCTTCGATATCGCCATGCTCGAGCATGCGCTGGGCGCGCGCTGCGAGCCGGTCTACTGCACCAAGATCGCCGCCCGGCTGACGCGAACCTTCACCGACCGGTTCGGCCTAAAGGATCTCTGCAAGGAGCTTTTGGGCGTCGATCTCTCCAAGCAGCAGCAGACCTCCGATTGGGGCGCCGACAGCCTGAGCGACGAGCAGCTCGCCTATGCCGCGTCCGACGTGCTGTATTTGCATGCGCTCAAGGCCAAGCTCGATGCACTTTTAGAGCGCGAGGGCCGCACGGAGCTGGCCCAGGCCGCCTTCCGCTTCCTGCCGACCCGGGCCCGCCTGGACGTGGCGGGCTGGCCTGACGTCGACATCTTCGAGCACTGATATACCGGCAAGGCTATGCCATCCGCCTGTGTTTCAGTCTCAAGAGATGGTCGATTTGGCGCTCTCGCCAACTCGGGTCCTTGGTGCGAGCGTATCGATGCAGGCATCCACACAGATGTCGCAAATAAAAAGACTCGGACCTTGGATAAGATGCGTTACCTGATCGACGGTCCGTTCGCAGAAACAACAAGTCGCAACAGCCATCGTTGCTCTCCATTGCGCCTGGCAAGGGTCGGATTTAATGCCCAGCACAGGACCTTGCCAGATATCCATTTGGCAAATATCACTTGAACTGAGCTGTGGCATGGTTATTGCTTAAGCCACCGTACGGGGAGGTCTAGCGACCTTCGGGGGGTGGGTACATGCGTATTGGTCCGAGTCTGATCCTGGCTTCGCGCCAGACTTTAGCAATGACGCCGCAGCTTCAGCAGGCGATCAAGCTCTTGCAGTTCTCGCATCTCGAACTCGCCGCTTTCATCCAGCAGGAACTGGAAAAGAACCCGCTGCTCTCCGAAGGATCGGCGGATGACGGCCCGATCGCCGAATCCGAAGCGCCCGTGCTCGATGCGCCGGCCGATACCGCCGAGGCGCTGGCGGCCGCAGCCCCCGCTTTGGCCGAGGCCGACGAGCGGTGGACGCGCGAGCATGCCGATCGCGGCGGCGATGGCACGGCAAGTCGGGTCGGCCAGCGCGAGGATGCACCCGACGCGCTGGATTTCGTGGCCGAACGCCCGCGTTCGCTCGCGGTCCATGTGCTCGAGCAGATCGAGCTGATGTTTTCCGACGCCGCCGAGCGCCGCATCGCGCTCAAGCTCGCCGAGGGTCTCGACGAAGCGGGCTATTGCCGTCTCGATGCCGCGGTAGTCGCCGAAGCGGTGTGCGTCAGCCGCGAGATGGTCGAGGCGGTGGGCGCCCGCCTGCGCCAGATCGAGCCGGCCGGGCTGTTCTCGCGCACCGTCGCCGAATGCCTGGGTGCCCAGCTCGCCGAACGCGATCGGCTCGACCCGGCGATGAAGGCGTTGCTCGACAATCTCGATCTAGTGGCCGCCGGCGAACTCGGCCAGTTGCGCCGCCGCTGCGGCGTCGACGACGAGGATCTGCGCGACATGCTGGCCGAGCTGCGCACGCTCGATCCGCGGCCCGGCCAGGCCTTCGACTTCGAGCCGATTCAGCCGGTGGCGCCCGACCTCTTCCTGCGCCCGGCCAAGGATGCCGACACCGGCGAGGAAGGCTGGCACATCGAGCTCAACACCGACGCGCTGCCCAAGGTGCTGGTCGATCGCAACTACCACGCTACCTTGATGAAGGGCGCGCGCGCCAAGCCCGATCGCGATTTCGTCGCCGAGCGCTTCCAGTCGGCCAACTGGCTGGTCAAGACGCTGGAGCAGCGCGCCACCACAATCCTGAAAGTGGCGCGCGAGATCGTCCGCCAGCAGGACGCTTTTTTCCGCAAGGGCGTGAGCGCGCTCCGGCCGCTGGTGCTGCGCGACATCGCCGTCGCCACCGAGCTGCACGAAAGCACGGTGAGCCGTGTGACCTCCAACAAGTACATCGCCACGCCGCGCGGCATCTTCGAGCTAAAATATTTCTTCACCTCGGCGCTGCCGGCGCGCACGCCGGGCGTGGTCGTGTCGTCGGAGTCGGTGCGCTCGCGCATCCGCCTTCTGGTCGGCGGCGAGAATTCCCACCAGCCATTGTCGGACGATCGCATCGTCGATCTTCTCAAGGGCGAGGGCGTCGAGATCGCGCGGCGGACCGTCGCCAAGTATCGCGAGGCCATGCGCATTCCGTCGTCGGCCGAGCGGCGCCGGCTGGGTCGCCTGGGCATGGGCCGCAGCCTGCCGGCTGCCTTGCCGAGTGCGCACATCGCCTCGCAGGCGCTGTCGGGCCCGGCTGACTGAGGCCGATTTGGCCGGCGAAAGGAGCGGCTTGACCGGCCCGGGCGAGGCGCCTATAGGGGCGCACCCCTCGGCCGAGCGCAATTGGTTCGCGCCCGTTAACCCATTGGTGACATTGTGGAAATCGCGGATTTGCTGACCGGCCCCGACGCCGTTTTGGCGAACCTTAAGGCGTCCGGGAAGAAAGCCTTGTTGGCCGAACTGGCCAGTCGCGGCGCCACTCTTTTCAAGCTCGATGAGCGCCGCCTGTTCGACCGCCTGCTCGAACGCGAGCGTCTGGGCTCGACGGGAATCGGCGGCGGCATCGCCATTCCGCACGCGCGCATGGCCACGCTCGCCAAGCCGATCGGCCTGTTCGCGCGGCTCGCCCAGCCGATCGATTTCGACGCCATCGACGAGCGGCCGGTCGACATCGTGTTCCTGCTGACGGCGCCCGAAGGCGCCGGGGCGGACCATCTGAAAGCCCTGGCGCGCGTGTCGCGTCTGTTGCGCGACCGCAGCCTGGTCGAGAAGCTGCGCGCTACCGAAAGCGCCGACGCCCTCTACGCCCTGCTCGTCGAATCGTCGGTCCAGGCTCAAAGCGCGGCTTGATCGCTTTCCACCAACTTAAAGCACGCCCTCATTGCCCTCTCCGCCCGCGCAGCGGGGGGAGAGGAAGGGGACCCGCGCGTTAGCGCGGGGGAGGTGAGGTGGGTCTTCGGCCTGCCCGCCTCATACGCATCATTTTTGTTGAGCCACCACCTCACCCTCCCATTGCTTCGCAATGGGCCCCACCCTCTCCCCCGCTACGCGGCGGAGAGGGACTCTGAGCGTGAGGCTCCGGGCGATCTCTCAGTGAACCAATGCCGGCTCGAGATCGTGTTGGCGGATCAGCGCCTGGGCGATCTCGACCGAGGGCGCGGCGGCCATCGGCTTGCCGTCGGCGGAGAAGATGCCGATCGCGTGCTTGCCGTCGGGCAGGTTGATCGCCTTCACATAGGCGACCTGCTCGGCGCCGAGGCTCAGAAACGCTTCGTCAGCGAGGGGGGTGAAAAGAGTAGTCTGCTCGTTTTCCATGGCTACCTCCTTGGCAGCGTCAGCGCGAACCTGTGCGGCGCGCGGTGATGTCGATGGTGTTGTCGGTTGCGGCGTCCTTTTTGCCGGCATCGATACGAATGGTCCGAATGCGCGGCTCGGCCACCGGCCGCACCAGGTCGATCGACAGCAGGCCGTTGTCGAGACGGGCTGTCGTCACCTCGATCCCGTCGGCCAACATGAACGCCCGCTGGAACTGGCGCGCGGCGATGCCGCGATGGAGGAAGACACGCTCGCTATCGTCGCTCTGCTTGCCGCGGACCGAGAGCTGGTTCTCGACCAGTTCGATCACCAGATCGTCCGAGGTGAAGCCGGCCACGGCCAGCACGATGCGCAGGCCGTTCTCGCCGATCCGCTCGATATTGTAAGGTGGGTAGCCCTCGGCGCTCTTGGCCAGGCGATCAAGGGTGCGTTCGAGCTGGTCGAAACCCAGCAACAGGGGCGAATTGAACATCGACACACGGCTCATAAAACCCTCCTCCGAGGAGCGAGTGGCCGGGAACCCGTGAACGGCCTTCCCTTGGAATGAATCTGGGGAGCATCGCGGCCGGTTCAAGGGCGGTTCAGGATGGTGCAAGGTTGGCCCAAGGCCGCTTTGGGGCCTTCCGGGGGCATCGCCATGGCGGTTCGGGTCGGTTAAACTCCGCAACCCCTCGACCGGCCGGCGGCAATCCCGCCGGACCAAAAAGAACAGAAAAGATGACGCTGGTTGCTTCAGATATGCGACGGCCCGGTGAGCCTTTGACGGCCGGCGCCCGGCCCATCCGCTCCGTGCCCAACCGCTCGTCGCCTGCGCGTTCGGCCACGGCCGTGGCCGGCGAGACCGGGAAATTCGGCCGCTGGCTGCTCGCTTCCCGCCTTTATTCCCTGACCTTGGGCTACGGCACGCCGAAAAGCTTCTTCGCCGTGGCGCCCGACACCTGGCCGGGCGATCAGGCGACCGGCCAGCGCCTGCTGATGGGCGAACTCTTGGCCCGCGGCAACGCGGGCCCGGTCGCGCCCGACTCGGACGACCCGCCGTGGCAGCGCGCCGGCGCTGCCGCGCTCTGGCTCGATGCCCTGAACGGCTTCGGCTGGCTGCGCGACCTGCGCGATTGCGGCGATCCGGCCGCCGCCCTGCTCGCCGTCCGCCTGGTCGACGACTGGACCAATCGCGAATGGCGCTGGTCGCCCGTTCCCTGGCGGCGCGAAGTTTTGGCCGAGCGCATCGTCTCCTGGATCCGCCACTACGACTGGCTGTCGACCGCAGCCGATTCAGGCTTCGCCGCCCGCCTGGTGTTCTCGCTCGCCCGCCAGCGCGCGCATCTCAAACGCGCGGTGCGGGCGGGCCTGGTCGGCCACGAGGCGGTCGCGGCATTGAAGGCGCTGGTCTTCGCCGACCTCGCCTTCCTGCGCGACGGCAAGCGCTACGAGAAGAGCCTCGAGCAGACGCTGGCGCGGCTGTCGCGGTTCGTGAAGCGCTACGTCATGCATGACGGCATCGTGGCCGAGCGCGCGCCGCATCTTCAGCTCGCCGTGTTGCGCCATCTGCTCGACGTGCGCGCGGCGCTCGCCTCGGCCGAGCGGCGGGCGCCGGCGGAGCTGATCGCCGCCATCGACCGGATGGCGCCGATGCTGCGCTTCTTCCGCCACGGCGACGGCGGGCTGGCGCTGTTCAACGGCGCCTGGGAGAGCGACCGCAGCTTCACCGACCTGGTGCTGGCGCGGTCCGGCTCGGGCGAAGCCGCGCCGATGATGGCGCTGGTGAGCGGCTTCCAGCGACTCGCGGCCGGCACCTCGCTGGTGATCGTCGATGCCGGCAGCCCGCCGGGACGCGGCATGGACGGCATCGCCCATGCCGGCACGCTGTCGTTCGAGATGAGCGCGGCGCACGAGCGGCTGATCGTGAATTGCGGCACCTATCCCGGTGCACCGCGCGACTGGCGGCATTTCATGCGCTACACCGCGGCCCATTCGACGGCCGTCGTCGACGACACCAATTCGACCGAGATCACCGACCACGGCGCGCTCGAATATCGCGCCGGCAACGTGCTGGTCGACCGCGCCGAGAACGAGGGCGCGCAATGGCTCGACATGAGCCACGACGGCTATCGCTCGCTCTATGGCATCATCCACCGCCGCCGGCTGTGGCTGTCGCCCGACGGCGGCGACCTGCGCGGCGAGGATACGTTCACCGGCCCCGAGGGCCGGCCGGTGACGGTGGCCGATCGGCGCTTCATCGTGCGCTTCCATCTTCATCCCGCGGTCAAGGCGACCTTGGCGCAGAGCGGCCAGGCGGTGCTGATGCGCCTGCCGAGCGGCCGCGGCTGGCGGCTGCGCGCCTCGGGCGCCGGCATTGGCCTGGCCGAAAGCATCTATCTCGGCGAGGAAGGCCGCGTGCGCCGCACCGAGCAGATCGTGCTGGTCGGCCAGGTGCCGATCGAGGGCAGCACGGTGAAATGGGCGCTGACCCGGATGGAAGGGTAGGAGCCGCCCTGTCAACACGCCCTCAAACGTCCTCTCCGCCCGCGTAAGCGGGGGGAGAGGAAGGGACCCGCGCGTTAGCGCGGGGAGGTGAGGTGGGTCTTCGCCCGCCTCACACACATCATTTCTGTTAGGCGACCACCTCACCCTCCCATCGCTTCGCGATGGGCCCCACCCTCTCCCCCGCTGCGCGGCGGAGAGGGAGCTTGATCAGGGCTTGAGGAATCCCACCGTCCGATAAACCTCCGCGAGGATCGGCGCGGCGAGGGCGGCGGCGCGCTGGGCGCCGTCGTGCAGCACGGCGTCGACATGGCCGGGATCCTTCATCAGCCGCTGCATCTCCGCGCCGACCGGGCCGAGCTTGGCCACGGCCAGTTCGGTCAGCGCCGCCTTGAATTCGGAGAACTGCTTGCCGGCGAATTCGCGCACGACCTCTTCCTTCTCGCGATCTGCGAGCGCGGCGTAGATGCCTAAGAGATTATCAGCATCGGGCCGCTTCTCGGCGTCGGCCAGGGTCTCCGGCATCGGCAGCGGATCGGTCTTGGCGCGGCGGATCTTCTGGGCGATGGCGTCGGCATCGTCGGTGAGGTTGATGCGCGAATAGTCCGACGGGTCGGACTTGCTCATCTTCTTGGTGCCGTCGCGCAGGCTCATGACCCGGGTCGCCGCGCCAAAGATCAGCGGCTCGGTGATCGGGAAGAAATCCGGCGCATTGAAATCGTTGTTGAACTTGATGGCGATGTCGCGCGTCAGCTCGAGGTGCTGCTTCTGGTCCTCGCCGACCGGCACGTGCGTCGCCTTGTAGATTAGGATGTCGGCCGCCATCAGCGCCGGATAGGCGTAAAGGCCGAGCGAGACGTTCTCGCGGTCCTTGCCCGCCTTCTCCTTGAACTGGGTCATGCGACTCATCCAGCCGACACGGGCCACGCAGTTGAAGATCCAGGCGAGCTGGGCGTGCGCCGGCACCATCGACTGGTTGAAGATGATCTGCTTCTTGCCGTCGACGCCGGCCGCCAGGAAGGCCGCAGCGATCTCGCGGGTCTGGCTGGCCAAAAGCCTGGGGTCCTGCGGCAGGGTGATGGCGTGCAGGTCGACCACGCAATAGAGGCAGTCATAATCGCCCTGCAGGCGTGCGAAGTTGCGGATCGCGCCGAGATAGTTGCCGAGGTGGAGATTGCCGGTCGGCTGCACGCCGGACAGGATACGGCCTTTCAGGCCGCGGGCAGCGTAGGGCGCCAGATGGGTGTTGGGCGCGGCTGTGGTGACGTCGGGCATGGGATGTGGACTCCGCTCAAGGTGGAAGGGCGCGGGGTTTGGACCTCCGCGCGTTACTACAACAAAAGCCAATAAAGACAGCGTTCTCAAGTCATACAGTCGCCTCTACCCACCATTGTACCCACCATTCAATGGCCGCCAACGGCGCCGACCGGGGGTATCGTGCCTGGGCTGGGGCGTGTCAATGCGCCGCGCCGCCTCGGGCCCCACAATGTGGGGGTCGGCCCGGCCAGTTCGCGGCGGCGCAGCTCGAAGACGAAAACACTAGGGGGACCGCGTGTCCGTAAATCTGACCGTCATCACCTCGGCCCAGCCACTGAAATGCAGGAAAGGTTTGCCTACGGCCTATCGTGCGGGCTTGGGCCGACGCAGTCCGCCGCAGTCGTCGGCTATGCCAATCCGAGCGTTGCCGGCGCACGGATGGTTGGCGACCCTCGCATTCGTGCGGTGGTGAAGGCCCTTCGAAATCGAAGAATAGACAAGCTGGCGTCTCTGTCTTTGCGCGAGCTGGAACTGTTGATCCGCGATCGGAAGGTCTCCGCTGCCGTTCGGTTCAACGCCATCAAGCTCGCGCTTGCACTGGCCGGCCATGTCGAGCCCAAGGGGCCAGAGACAGACGAAGACAATGGCAAGCGCGTCGCTGAAATGACCATCGACGAACTGGATGCCTTCATCGCCGAGGAGAGGGCGAAGCGGGCAAACGCGGCCAGGCCTGTGATGGACGCGACGCCGATCGACGACAGCTCGAGCGGCGCGGCGTAGGAGAGCCCTGGCCCGCAAAACTGAAAGCGCCCCCCGGGGTCCCTCCCAGCGATTCGCGCGATCCAGTCACCCCCGCTCCGACAAAGCCGGTCAAATTTTCAAAACCAAGTGGACATTTTGGCTCCGTCATTGCTCGACGTCATCTCGGGCGCAGTCAATGCGAGCGACTAACCCCCCTGAAGTATACTGTCGGCGTACACCGCAGAACCGCCGCTGCTCTGCACGCGGGCCGCGTTCGCGCCTCGCCCAACCCACATAGAGCAGGTGTTACCGGCAATCGGGTCACACTTTGGCGCATGTTTACAATTATTCAACTAGATCCATCTCGCTGCGAGGCGCGCCGTCGCGCTGCCTCCCACATTGCGGTGTGCTGAAAGTTGTAGCCGACGTTGATTGGCTTGAGTTCACTCGAAAGATGCGAGATTAGGGTCTCAATGAGGGCTAATGCATCTGCGCGCTTTTGATCGATCCTTCCGACGGGAAGCCATTCAGCCAGCCGTGTGATTTGCTCGGGCGGAACGTCTGCGGCGACTGCATTTGCTAAAACGGCCGAATAAGTCCTCTCCTTGTAAAAGAGCGCCTTCGCTGCTTTCACCAACTTTGCTGCGGCAGCGGGTTCGACAATTCCGATACTGGCGGCATGAGTGAAGGTCGCTCTCATGTTGACCATTGCATCAGTTAAAGGCGCGTAACCTGCCTCGGCAGGACCGTGGAGTAGTGCGACTTCGTCATCGTCCTGCAGTACTCCGTCGCGATACATTTCGAAGACTCGACCAACTCCTCTCATTCCGAAATGAGCGAGCTCCGCGGCGCGCAACGCCCCCATGCTGCTGCTTCCATAGACGTGAATGCCTTTCGCCATCGCCCAGAGGATCTCCTTGTGCCAGACCGCTGGAACCGTTTCGAAGAGCCCATCAACGAGTGCGATGATGGTCGGGCGGTTGCGGACAGCTCTAAAAATGTCGCCGTGCTTAGCAGGAGGGCATCGTATCCACCCCGGTGGAAGCTGGATGCTACCCGACGGTAAGCTAGGACCGGCGAAGATGCGGATGGTCACGAGACCGACGATTGCGCCAGTAAGGCGCGTTTTCCAGGCGTGTAGTCCGGATGGTCGTAGATACCTTCGATGCCTGGGGCGACGACGCGCACCACCGGTATGCCGAATTCAGGACGCGTCAGATCGACGACGACGAGACGCTCCATGCCCATGGTCCGCAGGCGGTCCAGCTCCCAAGTGACGTCGTCGCTAACGTCGTTGGAGACGAAGTCAGGGACATCACGAAAGTCTTGTGGCGCGACCAAGCTATTCTGGACATCGAGAAGCGCCTCCCATATCTCGTCGGTATCAGCCTCTGAGTAGTCCTCAGGCGATAGGTCGTCCCGCGTGCCCGCGATCCGCGTAAGGCGACTTTGCACGGCCTCGGTGAGCGCGCGCACAAGAGCCACGCCGCGTGCCGGATGGCAACCGGAGCCGCGAAACGTGCTCGATTGGCCGTATCGGGCGCCAGGGAGATCCCGGATCTGACAGCGAAACGCGGCAATACCTGTATCCGACGTGATATTCCAGATCCTCACACCGATGCCCGCTTGTTTCAGCTTTTCCAGCAGCGTGAGGCTATCGGTGTCATCGATAGTGGTGAGGTCTAGACATCGCTCTGCCCGAAGATTGCTGTTGCTCGCCTGCCAGATCGCCGCGGCGTCCCGCTCCACTAGCTCGCAGATAGCGGCACTGACCGCTTCCGCCATGTGATTACCGGAGGCCAAGCCGTTGGAGCTGCCGAGAAAATACCCGGCATGCGACGGACGGGGTAGCGTATTGTCGGTATGAACGAGTTCGTACGGAACCCAGCAGGGCTCGCATCTCAAGATATCGCAGCCTTCGATCCACGGCATTTCAAGGTCAGGGCGAAACCTTCTTGACGTGCGGGCCAGCAGTTTGGGCTCTGCAACGACACTCCCGGAGGCGATGTTGCTGTAAGTGTCGACGCGGCAGCGCGCGAGAATGTCCTCGGCATGGAACAACTCGATGGTCTCCATCAACGCGGATGCCATCGCCTGCGGAAGGGTCAAGCCCTTACCTTGTGAAACTGATAGGGAGCGGGAATTGGGTCGTATCGCCATGGCGACTGGGATCCCAATATGGTCCAGACCCGTCACGTTGGCGATACGCGTCACTCCCATCTTGCCGGCATGTCCTCCGGCGAGTTGCAGGGTCTCTGATGGCGACACGACGCGGTGTGTGCCGCGGCGGAACGATTTGGGGGCAGGCGCCGCGAGTTTTTCGAGCAACAGCTCGGCTGCCACAGCGGCCATGCGCACTAGCTCGTGCCGCGGCGAACGTCGGCGTGCGACAGATCTAATGCCTTTCAATGATCTTTTGAACAGTCGACAGCATGGCGCTTCCGTTCTCTTCTGCGTCGTATTTGCCGTATACAGCGGCTATCAAGCCTATTGCTTCACCCTTGTGCTGACGGAGCAATCGCTTTAGCTGAGCAATGCGGTCACGTGGAGTAGCGATCGGACGCCCAAGCTTATTTGCGTCAACGACATACAGATCGCCGCTGTTTGTCATAATAAGAAGGTCTTTTTTTCCAGCTTTAGCCATTGATAGTCTCCCTCTTTTTGCAGACTGACGAGAATTCTAGTCGGGAAGCCCGGCCATCTTCAGCCCACCTACTAATCGGTCCAGCCGCTCTGGAACTTTCTCCGGTGGGACTTCAGCCCATTTCGTGATCGAAAAATTCGGATGACGCTTCATAACTTCGTGTGCGTGAACGCGAGCCTCATCCATGCGACCGAGATGAGCAAAGCTTGCCGCAGCAAGCCTGTGCCCTTGGCCCGGATCTTTCATTCGCTGAATGGTCGTAATTACGTCCGTGTACCGCTCGAGAGCGAACAAAGCGTCAGCGAGATACCAAAGGTACCAATCGGGAAAGAGCGGATTGAGGCGCATCGCGCGATCCAATAGGTTGAGGGACATGTCGACTTGGTCATCATAGGCATAGGCGTCGGCAAGCTCCGCCATCACGTCAGCATCGTTCGGGTTGAGTTCGAGGGCGCGCTGATATGACTGGATCGCTAGATCGCGCTGCTTCTTGTAAAGATAGGCAAATCCCAGCTCTGAATGCCCTCGAGGGTCCATGTTGTCGAGACTGAGGGATTGCTGCGCCAATTCAAGCGCCCGGTCGAGCGCTTGCTCTCGGTGTTCGGTCCAAGAATATCGCCATTCCCAATTGTAGGTCCGCGAAAGCGCGGAATAGGCTCTTGCGTAGTCAGGATCGCGCAGACGAGCTGCGCCGAACAGCGCTCTAGCATTCGCATTGGAGCTTTGATCGAAGCGCCACACAAATTCCTGGCCACGCAACAGATGCTGGTAAGCCTCGATATCGCTCTTCTCTACATTACGTAAGCGGTCTCTCTCGATCCCTTCGAGGCGCACCGCAAGTCGCGCAACGATCGTCTGCAGGACGTCACTTTGCATGGAAAAGACATCTGATAGATCGCCGTCGAATTGGTCCGCCCATAGTACCTGCCCACTAAAACCGTCAAGCAATTGCGCCGTTACTCGGAGTTTCCGGTCGGATTTCCGAACGCTGCCTTGCAGCAGATAGCGCACTCCCAGTTCTCGCGCGACCCGCTTGGTGTCTACCCGCTGATCCCTAAACGTGAAGGAAGAGTATCTGCCGACGACGAACAGATTCCTGAATTTCGAGAGGCCCGTAATAATGTCCTCGACGAGACCGTCGCAGAGATACGCCTCTCCAGGGTGGCTCAGATTATCAAACGGCAGCGCTGCGATCGATGGCCCGGCCGGGAGCAGGGGGAGGTGTCCGCCGCGAAGCCGCTCCGTTATCGACGACATTGACTGGCCTTGTTTTGTCACCATGTAGACCGCGACGGTCCCAGCGATGTTCTTCAATCGAGCTTCCGCAACGAATTCGAAGTTTAGTGGCATTGTCCGGTGGACTTGCTCGTAGACGGCGCGCGATATGCAAATGCCACCAGGCTCCGCCAGTTGCTCTAGGCGCGCCGCAACGTTTATGCTGTCTCCACCTCTACGTGTGTCTTGAACTATAATGTCGCCGGAGTTTATTCCGATTCTGAAGAGAATCTTTTGATCGCTAGGCAACTTCGAGTTACGCTTTGCAGATTCAGCCTGGATGTGAAGCGCCACCTTTAGCGCCGCTGACATGTTGGAAAATTCCGCCATCAGCCCGTCGCCGGCGGTGCTGAAAACGCTGCCACCAAACTTTTCGAGCAGCTGCGTCAGGCGGCCGATCTCGGCGCCGATCCGTCGATGGGTCAATTCTTCATTGCTGCCCATCATCAGGCTGTAGTCTTTGATGTCAGCGCTGAGGATCGCTACCAGCCGCCGCTCAATCTTACTTTGGCGGGCAGGCATGGGATTTAACTTGTCGGAACATGCGATAGCACCCTTGGACTAGGGCCGATCGAACAATTAACATTGCTGCAGCAAGAAGTCTATGCTGACCATGTCGAAGGGGCTATAGACCACAAAAGCCGCGCCGACCGCCGCGCGTTTGCCCACGGCCGAGCGGACCTCCATGTCGGCGAGATCGGCTTAGCTCTGGCCGACGGCCGCGAGAGCTTGTTGCACCTGTTGTCGCGTCTGCCGGACTGCCTGTCGGTGACCGGCCACATTGACGACGGCACGCGCTCCTGGCGGATCGCTATGCGCGTCCGAGTCGCGCACAGCAATGATCGCCTGAACACTGAGAAATATCTGTGTACCCTCGGCCGCCGTTAGCTCGACAAAACGCGCCCCGGCATTGCGGAGCAAATCAGCAACCGCCGACGCCGCCAGGCCCGTGAGCTGATCTTCCTCACCGAACTCGACGCGTGTCAGCGCACCAGCCGCTTGAATGCCACGAGTGATACGGTAAACGCTGTCGGCCGAGACAAGCACTTGTCCGCCGCTTAATGTCGGAATGTCGACAAATGCCAATTGCGTAGGCGGCGAGAAGGAACAGCTTCCCTCTGTTGCGAATGATCCTTTCGATGAGTTGATGCGGCGGTGCGAGACCCAACCGCTACTTAATAAACTGGCGGACCGTCTGGTGAGGATATCGGTCGCGTTCTCCGTCTCGATGATCGCGACCGCGACAGCGAGAATTTCCGAAGGGCTGCCGTCTAGCGCGAGGAATTACGATGTAACCGTCCCAAGTCAATCCTACTTCGGATACATTTCCTTCAACCCGTCCCAATCCTTCTTAGACAAGTTCGAATTTACAGTGCGCCAACTGCATTTCGCCCCGTCCTTGATATACTTGGCATCTAGGTCATATTGCATAATGGAAAGTGGATCGTAGTCACTTTGTATGGCCTCCGTGACGGCTCGAATCTCCTTGATCGCAACGTCCGCGATCTCAGCGTTCTTCTTCCGATCGTTGTCAAAGTAGTTGGAATTACGAAGGTCCTCTAGTTTAACATCCGCAATACACTCGGGCCGCAAATGCTCATGAGTGACTCCGAGGGCATGGAGCAGTTCGTGACGAACGACCCCTTTGTCCGCCTCACCCAAAGGACCGTACTTCTTGCAAAGCCCCATGGTCTCCTTATCAGGTGTCATGATTGCTAGCCTCAGCGCCTCGGTACCGTAGTACGAGAAGCATGATCTTCCTGTTTCAAACCTAATTCTAATAGGTGCGGTCTCGCCGTTACGCTTGTCACAAACTCGAATGGTCTCGTCCATCCGGAGGTTTGTTTTCTCGATGATCGGTTTGAAGATCGACAAAATATGTTTGCGGTCCTCGTTTCTCCCGTCAAAGAAGCAGAATCGAAGTACTGACCCGGGAGCCCAACGTAGAGATCTCAAGAACGACCAACTTGGCGTGCTGGATGTGCAGTCCAACTCTTTTCCTCCCTTCTCTAGGCATTTTTTTACTAACTCGCCCACGAGGTCTTTGTCTAAGTCGGAATTTCTAACGTCGCCTGTCGCATCGGCCAATCGTTCGACCATTTGGCTAACCTTGGCCTCGGCGTCAGATACCCCCTTGTACTTCCTTACTAAGCTTCTCAAGTCATCGGCAGACACTGCGTCAATCGGCATCATCAGCAGGATAAACAAAGACGGGATAAGAGCGAGGAATCGAGCCAGCATCGAGCGCCTCTTGGCGTCATCATCTTAGCGTGGACTCAAGGCACGTCGCCTCTAGGACTTCGAAGTACAGTACGTTGGGGTTGTCGTGCCGCTTGCTTTGGTGAAGCTTGAACAGGCGGCCTGCAGCTTGGCGGCGAGATCCGATAAGGTCGATTTCGTCGTACTGAGATCGAGAGACAGCCCTTTGGAGAGCGAATCATTCTGCTTCACCACCGCGTCAAGATCGCTGTCGTATTGTTGCTGAGTGATGAGCATGCCTTTGTACTGGGTTCGACTAGCTTGGTAGTCGCTCCAGTAGTTCACTAGTGCGGCGCCATCGGACTGCGCGAAGTAGCGAGACAAGGGCTGATTTTGTGAGTCCTTGAGTGGGGTGTCTGGTCTAGGTAAATCTCTTACGAAAAAGAAGATGGCTCGGGAGCAGTCGTCCCATCCCTTGAAGGCATTTTTGCCATCGAAGACAAATGCTTCATAGTTGGACTTGAGGGTGGCGACGGCGGCGCCTAGGCCTGCCTGCATTCCCTGGGCGTATTTGACAATTTGGTCGTTCGTGATTTGGATCGTTGCGTCTTGCCAAATTGTCTCAACTGCGTCGATCCCTGCATTTGCGGCGCTAGCGGCTGTGCTACCGAATCCCGGGATCCAACTGCCTGCGGTGGTGATAACACCCTCCGCCGTTTGTTTATCCGCGCTGACCTCGTTTAGTGCCGACTGAGACTTTTGGGCGATGCTGGACAGTGTGCTCTGATAAAGACCAAGAAACTGCAAGGCTGCAGTGACTGCCTGTTGCCTTTCCGTATTGGAATTACCGACCGAAGTCCCAACGGTCGGAACCGTTACCGGTGCTTTAGGCTTGTCGCCTGGTGAGGTACTAGCAGGCGTCGTCTGATTTTTTGGGGGGATTGGCTCCGCCTTTACAATCTGACCCGTCGTGCGCCCTGTGGCATCAGTGTCGAGTGAGCAAGTGTACTGGCCGGCTGATAGCGCCCTCACGAGGCGAGCTTGGTCCTTTTGAGCGGATTGCAGCTTGCTAGTTACTTGCGCCTCTGTTTTGACGTCCGTCTGAACTGCGGGTACTTGATTGCCGATTGTTATTTGAGCGGTGCAGCCGTTTGCCAAAATGGCTATGCCCATTGCGCCGGCAATTGTCCTACTCATAGCTTCTCCCCTGAGAGCTAGTGATCGCTTGAACGAGCCCGCTTGCTAATGGCCTGAGGCAATTGCTTTCGCCAGCTAGCTTTCCCCATTGCAACAGCTTCGCTTGCCTTCAGAGCGCCGCGCAATCTGCAAAGTTGCATATCAGAATAGGGTACTATTTATACGCGTATGCGCTCCATCGTCTTTCGGTGCAATTACATTCTATCTGCGAGGCAGTCCCGAACCTAAAGTGCAATTCACAGGCGAACACAACCTAAACGCGGCACGGGCAGTAAATAAAGGTTGCGGCGGAGGGGATTGGGCGGACTGGATCAGTCCTCATCGCCCTGCCTGGGCCCGCTGGTCTCCGGCACCCATACCCGATTGGTGTTCACGTTCGCTGATACTGGTCGCATATCTATCCGCAAACAGCGCCACACGTTCCAGCTTACGAATACTAGCAATGATCTCCGGTGCCTTGCCGGGGTTGCGTCGCGCGACTACTTCGAGCCGTGCCATGGTCGCGCGCATGCTAAGGGCTCTGACACGAAATTGGCGGGCCCAATTCATGGGCAACCATAGCGCGCCTAAGAAGACTGAGCCACTACCTAGCTAGGCCACCCTGTGCAAAGGCACGACTTCAGCTTGTATATGCGGGGTCGTAGCGAACGTTGCCCATCGCATGAGTAGCGCCCGCTTGGTCATCAACGCGCCGCGGCGATAGGCGGCCTCAACGCTGCTTTCGATGGCGTGGGCAAGCGCCATTTCGGCCACGTCGTGCGGCGTCTCGGTGCGTTCGGAGACCCAATCACGGAAGGTACTGCGGAAACCGTGAACGGTGGCTGAGCCACGACCTGTAACGCGGAGGGCCTTTCGCAGTGACGAGGAGGCGAGTGGCTTCCCGTCCCTCCATCCCGGAAAGACAAGGTCGCCCAGCATTGCCTCCCGACGCGCGGTCAGGATCGCCACTGCCTCGGACGATAGCGGTACGCGGTGGCAAAGCGAAGGGCAAGCGCGCCCATGCCACTGGACTTGCAAAGGCTCGCGTAGGTCGCGGGCAAGTCGTCGACGGCGACCGCGGCATGGTGGACGATTGGGCGCGCCTTGGCGCGGGCAGGGAACACCTTGTCCAGATGGCCGCGCCACCGGGCCGGATTTTCGCCCGTGCGATAGCCTCGAACCTTGGCCCAATCCAAAATCCGTTCGATGCGACCCCGAAGACGGGAGGCTGTCTCTGGCCTTGTCTTCTAGATCGGATCGAGCACGCGCGTAACGTCTGCCGTGTTCAGGTCGGCCACCGACGTAGAGCCGATCACCGGGGTGGCGTAGGCGTCCAGCGTGTTGCGCCATTGCTGGCGGTGCTTCTCGTTGCGCCATGTCGCCTCGTGGCCATCCAAGAACTGCTTGGCCGCCTGGTCGAAGGTAAGCCCGCGCGCACTCTCAAGGCGCTGGCGGGCCCGCTCAGCGCCACGGGCTGCGATGGGATCCTGGGCCGCCTTTACCAGCGATCGGGCTTCAGAGGCCGCTTTCCGGGCCGCCGCGAGGCTCACATCCGGATAGGGGCCCAGGCCCATCTCGGGCCTGCGCCCGGCTAGTGCGTATCGGAATATCCAACTCTTGCCGCCGGCGGCTGTCACCTGAAGGTACAGGCCCCCGCCATCGTGGAAGTAACCCGGCGCCTTGGCGCGATCGACGGCGAGAGATGAGAGACGTTGAAGAGCGCGTTGCATGACATACCCACCATTCTACCCACCAAGTTGGTGGGTACGTAGCGGCACGCATGGGCACATGCAAGGCTCTGAGAGTGGACTTTATGTCCACTCCGCTTGCACTTACGCACACTGAGACTCGCGCTGGCATGGTGGAATGGAGGATTGGACCTCCGCGCACCCCGCCGGTGGAAAGCGAGGGCGGCGCGGTATGGCGCAAGTCGCGGGCGGAATCAAGGCCAAGCGGCGTGACGCAACCCCAGCGGTCAGGCGGTCAGGTCAAAACCGCAGCCGCTTGCCCACCGCCAGCGGCGCGAGCTTGGTGTCGCCGAATGCGTTGGCAAGTGCGGCCATGGCGCGCCAACCGGTGCAGTGGCCGGCGGCGATGACGTCGAGATCGAAGCCATGCAGCGCCTTGACGGTCTGCGGGATGACCCGCTCGTTGATGCCGCTGAGATGCAGGCCGCCCAGGACCGCATGCAGCCTGACGCCGGGAAAGCACGCGCGCGCATGCGTCAGCACATTGACCACGCCGGCATGGCTACAGGCCGTGAACACGACCAGCCCCTTTTGCCGCACGTTCACGGCGATGAAGCGCTCGTCGATCAGAAGCTCGTCGGGCTCCCAGCCCTTGCCGTCTTCGGTGCGGCGATGCTGGCCGGGCAGGCCGACTTCGAAGCCGCTCGTGCGCGGGATTTCGCCGCTGACGAACACCGTGTCGCCCGCGATCGTCTGGGCCTCGCGCGAGCAGACGACGCGGCCGCCATTTGCTTCCAGGGCGGCGACCGACGGCACATCCTCCATCGGCCGGAACGAACCGTCCGTCAGTTTGGCGGCGCGGCTGCGGAACATGTCGGGGTGCATGTAGCACGGCACGTCCCGCCCGCCATTGCGGTCGCGCACAAGCTGCAGCGCGCGCAGCATGGCGCCGGCGTGATCCCAGTGACCGTGGCTCAGCACCATGGCCTCGACTGAACCGAGATCGACTCCCAATCGCGAGGCATTCTGCTCGAAGGTGCGGTCTTCCGGTCCGGTGTCGAAAAGCACCGTGCGCATCCTGTCGCCGCTGCGGATGGTGAGCAGGCAGGAAAGACCGTGCGCGGCACAGCACAGACAGCCGCCGCCCAGCACCCAGGCCGCCCCGCGCCGTCGCCCGAGACCGGCGAGCTCGGTCTCGACGAAGGAGGGCACCGAAGACAGCGAATCCGTGACGTTGTCGACGAGGATCTGGATGTCGACAGAGTCGACGGCGGCGAGGTCGGTCATGATCTACCGGCGATACTGCCACAGAACGGGCGGCACCAGGGGGCTGCCCCCGCGACCGGTCATTGACGGCCGCCCGCTGGCCTGTTCCCCTGTCTGCCGGGACTTGCACGTATCTTGCAAGATAGCGAGAGCGTCGAGACAGCTTCGATGATCTGGATGGGAGGCATCCATGGACGAACGGGATTTGCGTGGTCTTTTGGACCGTGTGAAGGCGGGCGGGATGTCCCGGCGCGCCTTTGTGAGGCGAATGGCGACAGTGGGCCTTACGGCGCCGATGGCGACCCAGCTCCTCGCCGTGTCGGGCGTGGCCATGGCCCAGTCGCGGCCGATCTACAAGCCGACCAGGCGCGGCGGCGGCGGGTTGCTGAAGGTGTTGTGGTGGCAGGGCCCGACGCTGCTCAATCCGCATTTCGCCGTCGGCACCAAGGACCAGGACGGCTCGCGCCTGTTCTACGAGCCGTTGGCCGGCTGGGACGGCGACGGCAACCTGCGGCCCGTTCTGGCCGAGGCGATCCCGGGCCGCGAGGACGGCACCTTGGCCGCCGACGGCAAGTCGGTGACCTGGAAGCTGAAGAAGGGCGTCACCTGGCACGACGGCAAGCCGTTCACCGCCGACGACGTCGTCTTCACCTGGGAATATTCGAAGAACCCGGCGACGGCCACGGTCACCGTCGGCTCCTACAAGGACGTCATGGTCGAGAAGATCGACGACTACACGGTCGTCGTGAAATTCCCGCAGCCGACGCCGTTCTGGGCCGACGCCTTCGTGGCTTCAGCGGGCTCGATCATTCCCAAGCATCTGTTCGCCGACTATGTCGGCGACAAATCGCGCGACGCGCCGACCAACCTCAAGCCGGTCGGCACCGGCCCGTACAAGTTCAAGGATTTCAAGCCGGGCGACATGGTCGCGGGCGTCATCAACACGGCCTATCACATGGAGAACCGGCCCTATTTTGACGCCATCGAGATGAAGGGCGGCGGCGATGCGGTCTCCGCGGCGCGCGGCGTGCTGCAGACCGGCGAGTTCGACTTCGGCTGGAACATGCAGGTCGAGGACGAGATCCTCCTGCGCCTGGAAAAGGGCGGCAAGGGCCGGGTGATCATCACCCCGGGCGGCGGCATCGAACATATCCAGCTCAACTCGACGGATCCGTGGACCGAAGTCGACGGCGAGCGCTCGAGCTTCAAGACCAAGCATCCCACGCTGTCCGATCCGGCGGTGCGCCAGGCGCTGGCCCTGCTGGTCGACAAGGACTCGGTCGAGAAATACATCTACGGACGCACCGGAAAAGCGACGGCGAACTTCATCGACAACCCGGAACGTTTCCGTTCCAAGACGACGAAGTACGAGTTCAACATCGACAAGGCCAACGCGCTCCTCGACAAGGCGGGATGGGTCAAGGGCGCCGACGGCGTTCGCGCCAAGGACGGCAAGAAGCTCAAGTTCGTCTACCAGACGTCGATCAACCAGCCGCGCCAGAAGACCCAGGCCATCGTCAAGCAGGCGTGCCAGAAGGCGGGCATCGACATCGAGGTGAAGGCTGTGACGGCCTCGGTGTTCTTCTCATCGGACGTCGCCAACCCGGACACCTATCCGCACTTCTACACCGACCTGCAGATGTACAATAACGGCCCGCAGCAGCCCGACCCTGAAGTGTTCCTGCGCCAGTTCCTGTTGGCTGAAGTCGCGGCCAAGGAAAACAAGTGGCAAGGCCGCAACATCACGCGCTGGACGAACAAGGAATACGACGAGATCCACAAGGCCGCGCAGCTCGAACTCGATCCAGTCAAGCGCGCCGCGATGTTCATCAAGCTGAACGATATGGTGGTGAACAACCAGGTCGTGATCCCTGTCGTGGCCCGACCCGTGGTCACGGCCGTGGCCAACAACCTCGTGGTCGAGCTGACCGGCTGGGACAACAACACGTGGGATCTGCCGAACTGGTACAAGGAGGGTTGAGGATCGCGTTTCGGCTCGCGGGCTTTTCAGGGAGGATCATCGCACGGTATAAGCGCCACCCGTATCGGATGCCGCAGTTGTCGAAGTGCCCGGCGCAGGCTACCCATAGACTTCAAGAAGTTTCCTTTGCCGTGCGACGGTCCTGAACGAATGTCTGACAATCCGCCGATCGAATTCGCCTTCCCCGAGCTGCGCCGCTGGGAAAAGGGCGCCGCGCCGTACATCCATGTGCTCGAAAGCGGCAAGCCGGGGCCGGTGGTGATGGTGGCGGCTCTCACCCACGGCAACGAGGTGTCGGGCGCCGTCGTGGTCGACGCGCTGCTCGCAGCCGAACTCAAGCCGCGCCAGGGCACGCTGATCTTTTCCTTCAACAACATCGAGGCCTATCACAGCTTCGATGCCAAGACGCCGTTCAAGTCGCGCCTGGTCGACGAGGATTTCAACCGCACCTGGGGCCGGCTCGACCAGCCGGCCAACACGGTCGAGACCCGGCGGGCGCAGGTGGTGAGGCCCTTCATCGAGCGCGCCGACCTGCTGCTCGACCTCCATTCGATGCACGATGACGGCGTGCCGCTGATGCTGGCAGGCCCGCTCGACAAGGGCGTGGCCCTGGCCAGGAAGGTCGGCACGCCGGTCGACATCATCCGCGATGCCGGCCACGCCGCCGGCATGCGCATGCGCGACTATGGCGGTTTCGGCGATCCCAAGAGCCCCAAGAACGCCTTGTTGATCGAGACCGGCCAGCATTGGCGGGCTTCCTCGGTCAGGGTCGCCAAGGACGTGACCGCGCGTTTCCTGGCCGAGACGGGGGTCGTCGAGGCGGCGGACCTGCCGGCCGGCTGGAAGCAGCCGGCGCCGGCCAAGCAGCGGGTCGTCGAGGTGACGCATGCCGTCGCCACCAAGCGCGGCAACTTCACGCCGGTGCGGCGTTTCGAGGGCCAGGAGCTGATCGCCGAGGCCGGCACCGTGCTGGGCCACGACGACGGCGAGCCGGTGGCGACGCCTTACGACAATTGCGTGCTGGTGATGCCTTCGTCGAACCGGCCGCTCCGGCCCGGCGTCACGGTTGTTCGCCTGGGTCGATTGAGCTGAGGCCCGGCTGGCGGCGCATCACGAAGCGCAGCTCCGACAGTTTGACGACACCCACAAGCGCGCCCAGCGCGGTGTAGACGATGGCGCCCAGGGCGCAGAGGCCAAGGGCTGTGACAGCACCCAGGAAATTGGCGTGCGCCAGCAGCCGGGCCAGCCAGACGAGGGCAAGCCACAAGACCAAGCCCATGCCGGCCGTCGCGCCGATCACGCGGATCGAGCGCGAGATCAGTCGCTCGTCGGGTACCCATTGCGCGCGTCGCCGCAAAACGATGGCGAGCATGCCCGCATTCAGCCAGCCCGACAGCGAGGAGGCGAGCGCGATGCCGACCTGGGCGAGCGCTGTGCCGTAGAGGAAGACGATGTTGAGCGCGATGTTCACGAGGATCGCCGTGGTTGCGACATAGAGCGGTGTCCTGGTGTCCTCACGGGCGAAGAAACCGGGCGTCAACGCCTTGACAAGCACGAAGGCAGGCAAGCCCACGGCGAAGGCCGCCAGCGCGCTCGCCGTGCGCAGCGTGTCGTCGGGCCCGAAGCGGCCGCGCTCGAACAGCGTGCGGATCAGCGGATCGGCCAAAAGCCACAGCGCCAGCGCCGCCGGAAGACTCAGCATCAGGCCGAACTCGATGGCGCGGTTCTGGTTGGCCATTGCCGATTGCGCCTGGCCGGCGCGCAACTGGCGGGCCAGCAGCGGCAGCAGCGCCGTGCCGATGGCGATGCCGACCACGCCCAACGGCAGCTGGGCGATGCGATCGGCGTAGTAGATGGCGGAGATCGTGCCGACCGGCAGCAGCGAGGCCCACACAACATCGAGCATGCTGCTGATCTGCTGTACGCCGCCGCCGATCGCGACGGGCGTCGCG
>Ga0308309_10000386_pt1 | contig 28635 bp, 23 predicted proteins | sample HubBroMetageWFT5_FD_192491 | JGI IMG/M metagenome (GOLD analysis project Ga0308309, IMG submission 192491) | Warmed and freeze-thawed soil microbial communities from the Hubbard Brook experimental Forest, New Hampshire - Hubbard Brook CCASE Soil... | ecosystem: Environmental > Terrestrial >...
TTAAGTTGTGAGTATCGCGTGATCGTATCTTCAGGGGAATTCGGTTTTGCCGCCAATCATCGACATTCACATCCACATTCAGCCTGACGAAATGGTGAGACCCGCTGCGCGCGAGTTGATTCGCCGCGGGCGCCGGGACTACCACGACATTCAGAAGTATGCCGCGAGTCCCAAAGACTTTTTGACCTTTCTAGATGAAGCCGAAATCGAGCGCGCCGGGATCATCAATTATGTCAGCCCGGACGTGATCGGGTTCACTCCGGAGGTAAACGACTGGTGCGCGAAATATTGCTCCAGTGATCCTCGGCGCCTGCTCGCTTTCGGTTCCGTACACCCGAAGTATATGTTCGATGTTCCCGCCGAGGTCAGGCGGCTGAAGAAAATCGGCATCCGCGGCCTGAAAGTCCATCCTTCCCACCAATTGTTTGCGCCCAACGAATATCGCAACGGCTTGGGGCCGTTGCGCGCGATGTATGAGAGCGCGCAGGAAGCCGGCCTGCCGGTGATGATTCATACCGGCACGTCGATTTTCGCCGGTGCGCGAAATGTGTACGCGCAGCCAATGCTGGCCGACGACGTGGGCGTGGACTTCCCGAATCTTGTCGTGATTTTGGCGCACGGTGGGCGCCCCCTGTGGATGAATGAAGCGTTTTTTCTCGTTCGCCGGCACGCGAATATGTATATGGACATCTCCGGGATTCCTCCGCACAAGCTGATGGAATATTTTCCGCGCATCGAGGAAATCGCGGACAAAGTACTATTCGGTACGGACTGGCCGGGGCCGGGCGTGCCGGGTGTGAGAGGCAACATAGACAAGTTTCGCGCGCTGCCGATTTCGCCGGGCGCGCAGCAGAAAATTCTGTACGATAATGCGGCCCGGCTTTTTCCCGTTTGAGCGAGGTCGGTGCATGGAAATAAAGACGATAGGCGTGGTTGGCGCGGGGACCATGGGCCGCGGAATCGCCTACGCTGCGGCGTTTGGCGGTTACCGTACGGTGCTTGAAGACGTTTCTCCAGAAATGCTGGAACAGGGCCTCCGATACATCTCGCAAGCGCTGGAAGACGGACTAGCCCGCGGAAAGGCGACGCCGGAGCAGAACGAAACAGCGCTGGCGAATCTGACCACATCGCGATCGGTGGAGGACGTTTGCCGCGAGGCGGACCTGCTGATCGAAGCTGTTCCCGAAGAAATGGAAGTGAAGCTCGAGATCTTCACGATTTTTGACAAGTTCGCAAAGCCCGGCGCGATTCTGGCGAGCAATACTTCTTCGCTTTCGATCACGGAAATGGCCTCCATTACTTTCCGCGCCGAAGATTGCATTGGAATGCATTTCTTCAATCCCGTGCCCAAGATGAAGCTGCTTGAAATTGTGCGCGCGCTGGAAACCTCCGAAAGCACGTTGCAAACATGCGTGGAAGTAGGACGCCGGATGGGCAAAGAAGTTGTAGTGATACGTGAATCGCCGGGTTTTGTGACCAGCCGTATCAACGCCATGATCGGCAACGAAGCTTTTTACATGCTGCAGGAAGGCATCGCCAGCGCCGAGGACATCGATAAGGCCTTGAAATTGGGCTTGAACCATCCGATGGGTCCGTTTGAGCTTGTGGACTTGGTAGGACTGGACGTCCGCCTCAGTATCTTGGAATATTTGCACAAAACGCTGGGGGAAAAGTACCGACCCTGTCCGCTTTTGGCGCAATATGTGAAGGCAGGACGCACGGGACGGAAGGCGGGTCGAGGCGTGTACGAATATGGAAGCGACTCGGCAAAGAAATAATTCAGCGGTTTCGCTTGATCACTCGTGCGGGATGGATTTTCTTGAACATGAAACTTGCTGATCACATAGAAATTATCGAAGGCGATCTCACCGAGATGGATGCGGACGCCATCGTAAATGCTGCGAACAACGATTTGCAGCTTGGCGGCGGGGTAGCCGGAGCGATCCGCCGAAAGGGCGGCCCGGAAATTCAGAGAGAATGCGATGAAATCGGGCAGGTGCCTGTGGGCGGAGCGGCGATTACGACTGGCGGAAAACTGAAAGCGCGTTACGTGATACACGCGGCGAGCATGCAGCTGGGAGGAAGAACATCTGCGAACTCCTTGCGCGGTTCGACCGCGCATTCGCTGAGAATCGCGGCGCAAAAGGGGCTGAAGACCGTCGCGTTCCCGGCCGTGGGCACCGGCATTGCGGGCTTTCCCTTGCGCGAGTGCGCCGAGATCATGCTGCGGGAAGTGGCCAAGCACTTCGAGCAGCCTACCTCGCTTGAGAAAGTCATCTTCGTTCTTTTCGACCCGGAAGCGCACGCGAGTTTTGCCAGTGTGTGGACGGAATTGCAAGCGAAGAGCTTCCAATGAGTGAACTGCTGGCCGATAAGGTGCGGCACCAGCTCGTGCGTTACGAGCATCCTCTGTTTGATTTCGCCGCGCAATCCGCCGGAGAGGGTGTAGAAGTTGAGATCCGCTACAAACCTGCCAACGCGGAAGTACACAACTACACGTTCCAGCTGCACCCGCGCGAAATAGAAAATGCGCAATTTCCATGGACCTTCCAGAAACAGCTCTACGATTGCCTGCACGATTACATCATCGAGATGTTTACGCGGAATCCGCAGCGCGTGAATTGATGCCTTCGCGCAGCGAGCCGACGCCACTCGCGCTCCTCCTGGCGGAGCGAATCCGCTCCTGCGGGCCGATCACATTTTCTGAATACATGGAAGCCTGCTTGTATCACCCGCTGCACGGGTATTACACCGGGGCCGAGCAGCAGCCGCGCCGAGATTATGTTACGAGCGTGGACGCAAACCCGCTGTTTGGACGATTGCTGACGCGGCAGTTTCAGGAAATGTGGTGCGCGCTGGGGCGGCCGGATTCATTCTGGCTGGTCGAAGCCGGCGCCGGTACGGGGCAATTAGCCAAACAGATCCTCGATTTCGCCTTTGAGTCGTTGCCCGACTTTTATGCGGCGCTCCATTTTATTGCTGTGGAACGGTCATCGGCGCGCCGCGCCTGGCAATCCAAGGCGCTCGATCAGCACATGGCGCGCAGAAAATTCGCGTCTCTAGAGGAATTGCCTCACAGGATTGCCTGCGGCTGCGTTTTCTCAAATGAGCTAATCGATGCCATGCCGGTTCATCGAGTGACCGGCGATGGCAACCATCTGCGCGAGATATATGTCGGGCTGGGTAGGCATGGATTGTGTGACGAAATACGGTCGCCCTCTTCGGCCGCGCTCAGCGAGTATTTTGCCGAGCAGAACATCCGCTTGCACCAAGGGCAGCAAGCGGAAGTGAATCTTTCCGCCTGCAGATGGATCGAAGAAGCGGGGAAGAAACTAGAGCGCGGATTCGTTGTAACAATCGATTACGGGCACGAAGCGGAAGAGCTTTACGACCAGCGGCACATGCGCGGCACTTTACTGGCCTACCAGCGCCACCGCGTCACCGAGGATTTTTTTCGGGCTGCGGGCGAACAGGACTTGACCGCCCACGTGAACTTTACCTCTCTGGATCTTCGTGGACGACAGAGTGGACTCACTCGCACCGGATTTACATCGCAGAGCAAGTTCTTGCTCGCTCTCGCGCGCCACGGCAATTTTGCAGACTTGCAATCAGACGAGTTGAGCGAAGCAGAAAATATGCAACGCCGCCTGCTCTTCAAAACTTTGATCACTCCGGAAGGAATGGGCGAGACGTTTCAAGTTCTCATTCAGCACAAGGGAACCGAGAGGCCGGATCTGGCCGGACTTCAGCCGCTTTAGTCTGCGCGAATCAAGGGCGTTTCTTCAACACCGGCTTGTTTGGATCAGCGTCGGCGGGGGCGTTTGCGGACGTAGTCGGTGTGGCGCCCGCCGGAGGCGTGCCGGGAGGCGCGGCGTCGAGCACTGCGTCACCTGTGTACGGCCGCTGCAAAAATTTCCCAGCTTCTTCCTGCGCTCCGGCCGTATCGTCGCCCAGATGCTGCGCCAGGCTGTATTCGTTGACCGCGCGTTCGCGCTGGCCGAGAAGATCGTAAATCTTTCCGATATAGATGTGGCTCCAAACGTCCACCCACTTGGGATCCAGATCGCCGCCCAGCGCAGCGCGAAACGCATTCGCCGCAGACTGGTAATTCTTCTGGTTGAACATCGCCTCGCCCATGCGGAAGTGCGCCAGGGAATTGCTGGACTGCAGATCCAGGGCGTGCTGATATTCCTGGATAGCCTCGTAGTACTGGCCGTTCTCGGCATAACCTTCGCCTCGCGCGACAAACGCGCGAATGCGCAAGCGGGGGCTGGATTTCAGCAAATTGTTATTCGGATCGATCACGATTCCGTTGGGCTTCGGGCGGCCGAACGTGTCGATCTCGAACTGCTGCGTGGTTCCGGTCACCAGGATCTTTTTGTACTCGGGATTTCCTTCGGTATCCACGCGAAGCTCGATCGGCATGCGAAACGTGTCGAGGTCCTGGTGAATCCTGCCCACCACTTTGAAACCTTTCCTGGTGCGATAGACGATAAATTCAAGCTTGAATTCCGGGATACCAGTTGAGTTTACCCACTGCGAAAAAAAGGAAATCAGATTGACGGGAGGCTCGCCTTTTTTCGGCGGCGGCACCTTGGTATAGGCCAACTTCTCGAAATCAGCGACGTTCGCGTTTTTTCCTTCGTATTTCTTGTAGAAATCGTGCAGCAGCGCATTGAAAGCATCGTCGCCTATCTCGGTGCGGAGCATGTGAAAAACCAGAGCGCCCTTATCGGCGACGACGGAGCGATACTCATTGGAAAACGTCTGCAATCTTCCGGCCTGTGAAATGGGCGCGGTGTCCTCATACATCAGCGCGCCGACCGCAAAATCCTCAAGCGCGCGGTGCAGCCCGGCGCTGCCATCGCTCTGCTCCGCGTACATCGCCTCGGCATAGCGCGACAGGCCGTCGGTGAGCCAGGTGTCAGAGGAAGTGTTCGGAAGAACGCGGTCGCCCCACCACTGCTCGGCGGCAAGTTGCGAGATCAAACGTTCGTTGGCTTTTGTGGTCCACTGCCGGGCGCTGATCAATAGCAGCCCAGGGGCGGCATACCCCGCCAAAGTTCCATCGGGCATTTGCGCGATCGTGAGCGGCGGAGGCTCTTTTTCCTGAAGCGTCCCAAATGCGTCAGTGAAATACAAAATAATGTGTGCCAGAGAATTTCCGTAAGCGGTCGCGGTGGATGCCTGGTATGGCGGAGTAAATACGGAAATGGTTATCCCTTCGGTCTGGACCGGGTTGAGTTGTAGCGCTCCGGCCACGAAAGTGCCGACCGGACCCGGGCGATCGCAGTGGAAAACGTAAACAGCCTGGCCCGGGCCTTTTCCGATGCCGGGCTGCATGGTGGGCGGGTCGGCTTTGCCTGTCCCGGTGACGTACATGGTGTCAGGCGTGATGATTTTGAAGGTACCGGTGTAGCGATTCGCCGGATAATTCGTAAGCGGGAACCAACGCGCGGGGAGCAGCAAGTACGCCGAATTTTTATCCACCGAAGCGAAGCGCACACCCTTGGTTGGACTGTCATCTTCGCTGGAAATCGGGCCACTGTAATCGAATTCCAGAGTTACCGGCTGTCCCGGACCCACGGCGTCAGCAAGCCCCACGGTCAGCAGCAGCGGATAGGTCCGATCGCGCTCGAATTCCAGAGGCTTTCCGCCCGGAACGCGGATCGAATTGACCCTCAGATCCTGATGCAACTCAACGACGACGGTGCGCGAGACTTCACTGGCGATAAAAGTCACCCGCGCCAACGCGGAAATCGATTGGTCGTCGGGGTGCAGCAAGACTTGCACGTCGTAATGATCAGCGCGAAAAGGGAAGCGATGAGGCGTTTGCGCCGCCGCGACGGCTGCCATCAGAAGCGACAGAGCCAGCGGCATCAGCAGCCGATGAGTTTTGAGCAAGAAAGCCTCTCAAGAAGGAGCATTCTACTTATATTTAAGATACCGGAGACCCGCAAGCAGTTGCCCGCGCAAAATCCGTAAAAAGGTTACAACATCTGCGCGAAAATGTCCGCAGCGCGCTCGATGGCACCTCCGGGGCCGAGCTTTGCGCGCACTTCAGCCAAGGCTGATTTCATTTCGTCGCGAGCGGCCGGCGAACCCAACAGACGGCGAACCTGCCCTTCCACCGCTTCTGGCGTGAAATCGTCCTGAATCAATTCTGGCACCACGCGTCTTCCTGCTATTAGATTTACCATGCTCAAAAAGGGCGTCCGAATCATGCGGCGAAGCAGGAATGCGGAGAGAGGGCTGACCCGGTAGATCACGACCATCGGCGTGCCTAGCAGCGCCGCTTCGATGGTGGCCGTTCCACTGGCAACGATGGCGCAGTCTGCGGCGGCCAGTGCGTCATAAGTGGCGCCGGTGACCTGCTGGATCTTGAAAGCAGAGTTTGCATAGCGGGCGAACAAATCCGGCGGGAGATTTGGAGCTGCGGCGAGGATGAATTGTACGCTGCCGTCGGCGTGATGGATGCGCTCGCACGCGCTCACGATACGCCCGTAATTCTGGGCAATCTCATTCGGGCGGCTGCCCGGCAGGATGGTAACCATGGGCTTGCTCTGATTCAGGTTGTGGAGCGCAGCGAATTCCGCGCGGCTCCTGCTCGGCCGGACTACGTCCACCAGCGGATGCCCGACGAAGCTTACCGGTACGCCCGCGTCGCGGTAGATTTTTTCTTCAAATGGAAATATCACAACCATGCGATTCACGCGGCGTTTGACGATACGGATGCGTCCGGCGCGCCAGGCCCAGATCTGAGGCCCGATAAAATAGCCGACCGGGACACCAATCTGCTTTAGGCGGCGAGCGACTCCCAGATGGGTGCCCGGAGAGTCGACGAGAATCGCTAGAGCGGCGCTGCGACGCTCGGCCTCGCGTTTCAGCCGGTTTTGCACACCGATTACCGTCGGAATTTTATGAAGCACTTCCGCGATGCCTACCACGGCAACTTCGTGATAGTCGGCGACCAATTCGACACCGGCTTGTGTCATGCCAGGGCCGCCCATGCCGAAAAACTTGGCTCCCGTACGCGCGCGCAGGGCGGTGGCCAGCCGCGCGGCGTACATGTCACTGGAAGCTTCGCCCGCGGAAATTAAAATTTGTTTTTCGCTCATGGGAGGCGCAAATGGGAGTGCCTTGCGCGTGGGCTTGAACCAGCGAGCGAGGCAGCCCGCAGGAATCGAGCCGGCAAATCCTTAATCATCGGCCGGGAGCGGAAATCCAGATGCACCACCGGGCACCGGAAGTGCCAATTCCTGCTCTTTGTATTGAAGCTGATACAGCCGGTAGTAAATTCCGCGCAGCGCGAGCAGCTCTTGATGCGAACCTTGCTCACGCAAACGGCCTTTGTGAAAAACAAGAATGCGATGGGCGTGCTGGATGGTGCTAAGGCGATGCGCGATCACCACAGCCGTACGGCCCTCGAGCAGGCGATCGAGGGCTTCACGGATCAACAGCTCGGTTTTGGTGTCCACGCTCGAAGTGGCTTCGTCCAGGATCAGGAACTTCGGATCGTGAGCCAGGGCGCGAGCGAAACTCACGAGCTGCCGCTGGCCTACCGAAAGCGTGGAGCCGCGCTCGGTGACCGGAGTCTCCACCCCGTGAGGTTGCGACTCCAGAAAAGGCCCGAGTCCTACTTCGCGCAACGCGCTTTCGGTGGCGGCGCGGGTAATGTTTTCGGTGCCAAGCTTGACGTTGGACTCGAGCGTTCCGGTGAAAAGGAACGGGTCTTGCAAGACGATTCCGAAAAGGCGGCGCAGCTCCTGCAACTCCATGGTTCGAATATCCACGCCGTCGAGCAAAATTTCGCCGCGTTGAATATCGTAGAAGCGCAGCAGCAGCTGAATGATGGTGGTCTTGCCGGCGCCGGTGTGGCCAACGATCGCAAGGGTTTGTCCGGAATCGACTTTGAAGGAGACATCGCGCAGGACCCAATCGTTTTCTTTCGGCTCGTTGCCGCCGGTGTAGGCGAACCAAACATTGCGAAACTCGATTTCCCCGCGCGCGGAGGGAAGCGAGCGCACTTGCGCGGGCGAAACGATGGTGAAAGGCTCGTCCAGCAGCTTGAAGATGCGCTCGGAGGCCGCCATGGCCGTCTGCAAAATGTTGAATTTTTCGCTCAAGTCCTGAATCGGGCGGAAAAAACGCTGGGAGTAAATCATGAACGTGAGCAGCACGCCGATCGGAATGGCACCTGCAATGGCCCTGAGTCCGCCCACCCAATAAAGCAGCGCGAGACCCAGCATGCTCAGAAATTCCACAGCGGGATAGAAGAACGAGAAGGCGTCGATGGCCTCCTTGTACGCTTGCATATGCGCGCGGTTCAATTCCTCAAATTGTTTGCGTGATTTCCATTCGCGATTGAAAAGCTGCACCACCGCCATGCCGCTGATGTGTTCCTGCAGAAAAGCATTAATACGCGCAATGGCGGTGCGGATGCCGCGATTCGCGTTGCGCACTTTGTTGCGGAAGAAGTAGGTCAGAAGAATCATGAATGGCAGGGGAGAAAGAGTTGCCAGCGCGAGAAATGGGTGCCACTTGAACAAGACCGCCGCGAGGGAAAACAGCAGAACGAAATCGTTCAACATGGCTACTACGCCGGAGGCGAACAGATCGTTCAGCGCGTCCACGTCGGTTGTTGCTCGCGTCACTAAGCGTCCGACCGGGCTGCGGTCAAAGAAACTCATCGGCAAACGCTGCAAATGCTCGAAGATTTCCTTGCGCAGGTCATACATGGTTTCCTGTCCCACCCACTGCATGATGCGAACTTGAGCGTACTGCAGGCCGAAACTGCCCAGCAGCGCTAGCGCCGACGCACCCACCACCCACAGAAGACCAATCAGCGCTTCCCGATGCGTAAGGGAAAGATTGAATCCAGGAACGATGTAGCGGTCCACGGCGATGTGGAAAAGATAGGGGCCCACGAGCTCCAAGGCCGTTACGCCCAGCGTGATGGTCACCGCCGCAAATACGTAACGCCTATACGGGCGTAGGTATTTCATCAGACGGCGGGTGAGCGCCGTGTCGTACAACTTTCCTAATTTCTCTTCTTCGCGGAAATCGCTCATTCCCGTTCCAACTCTTCTTCCAGCAGTTGTTTCTGATACAAATCTGCGTAATACCCATTCTGGGCGAGCAGCTCGTCGTGCGTACCGCGCTCGATGATCTGCCCGTCGCGCAGGACAATGATCTGATCGGCATTCTTGACCGTAGAAACGCGGTGAGAAATTAAAATGGTGGTTCGCTCGCGCATCACATCGCGCAGCCGGCGCAGGATTCGTTCTTCCGTATCGGTGTCAACGCTCGCCAGCGAATCATCGAGTATCAATATTTTCGGCTGGCGCAGGATGGCGCGAGCCAGAGAGGTACGCTGCTTTTGCCCGCCGGAAAGAGTGATTCCGCGTTCTCCCACCATGGTGTCAAACCGCTGCGGAAAACTCTCGATTTCGCCCGAAATGCTGGCAATTTCAGCTGCTTCGAACACTTGCTCTTCCACCCTGTCGGTGACGCCGAATGCAATATTTTCGCTAATCGTCTCGCTGAACAAGAAAGTATCTTGCGGAACATATCCAATCGCGCTGCGAAGCTCGGCGAGCGGATACTCGCGAATCGAGCGGCCGTCGATGAGCAATTCGCCGGGAGGCGCTTCCCACAAACGCGCGATCAAAGCCGCCAGTGTGGATTTGCCGCTTCCGGTTGGGCCTACCACCGCCAGCGTAGAGCCTGCTGGAACGTGCAAGTTAATATCGTGAAGCACGGGTTCTGCCGCCTGCGGTTCGGAGCTCGAAGTCGGATAGATGAAGGTTAGATTTCTGAACTGTATGTCGCCGCGAATCGTAGACCTTGCCGGTGCTGGAGGCGCGTCCCCATTTGGCCTCATATCGTATCGATCCGATGGGGTGCGCGCCGGAGCGGACGAATCACGAATGCCCGGCTCGGCGTTCATGATGTAATTCAGGCGGCCCATGGACGCCGCGCCGCGCTGAAAGATATTCGTTACCCAACCGAGCGCGATCATCGGCCATACCAACTGGATCAAGAACATGTAAAACGCGTTGAATGTGCCGAGCGAAACGCGATGATCGATTACTTGTTTGCCGCCGAGCCACAAAAGAATTAGAACGGTCATTCCAATCAACGTCGAAAGCCCCGGGAAGAAAAGGCTCCAGGTGCTGATGAGCTTGATGTTGCGATTCACATAGTCGCGATTGGCTTCATCGAACTTGGCTACTTCCTGTTTTTCCTGGGCATACGCGCGAATCACACGCACTCCGGTCAGGTTTTCCTGCGCCCGTGTGGAAAGCACTCCAAGCGCCGCTTGGATCTGCTCCGAAAGCCGGTGGATAATCTGCCCGAAATAGCGCGTCACGATGGCCACGATCGGCACAGGAATCAAAACCCACGCCGTGAGCGCGGGCGATAGCTTCAGCATAAAGAAAATCGCCAGCACCATCGTAGAGATGGTCGTCGCGCTGTACATGATTCCAGGGCCGAGAACCATGCGCACTGCGTTCAGGTCGTTCGTAGCGCGCGACATCAAATCGCCGGTGCGATTGCGCACGTAAAATTCCGGTTCGAGTAAGACCAGGCGAGCCAGCAGATCGTTGCGCAGGTCGTATTCAATCTCTCGAGATACTCCGATCAGCAACCATCTTGTCCAGAATGAGAAGAAGCCCTTAACCAGCACCACCACGATCAGGATCAGGCAATAAATTCCCAGCGCGTGACGGCTGAACGGCGCATAAATGGAGAAAAGCGGTGACAGCAGCGCACGCGAAAACCCGCTCAGAGTGGAAAGCGCTTTCGGCGAACCTTGTACGCAGTCTGTGATGATACCGATGATCAGTTGCGGCAGCGCTCCGACCAGCCCCATCAGCGCGAGCGTCAGGAGTCCCAGAGAGGTCATCCCCTTGTAGCGCAGCACATAGGGAACCAGCGATTTCATCTCTTTCCAGCCGGAGAGCTTGGGTTGCGGCCGGCGCGCCGTTTGAACAACGGGTTGGGCGATTGCGCTCATAGACGAATCTGCGACTCGGGAGTTTCCAGCGATGGCAACTCGCCCAGAAAATTTTCGAACGTTCTGTCCAGCGATTGATAACGCTTCGCTTTCGGATTCCAGCGAACCCCTACCGGCAGCACGTGACCACCTTCGCCTTTGGGTGACATAATTGGCGTGAAGTACATTTCCAAGCCCTTCTCGTGCTGCTCATATTGCAAACGCCAGCCATTCACCGGAGCCAGCGGTGTTCCTCCCAGAAATCCCTTGGTGTTCTTCAAATGCTCATCGCAAAGAAAAATCTGTTTCCAGGAGCTGCGCGCATTTTCAAGTATAACCGCGCGGGTAAGCAGTGTGCCTTCCACCGACACTCCCGGAGGAGCCGCTTTCAAACGATTTATTGCCAAAATCTGCTGCGGCCCGCTGCGGGAAAGATCGCCGTATGCAAGGACTTCTGTCTCCGAACCCAGAGCTAATTCCGCTGCTTTCTGCACGTCATCGGGAACCGCCGGCTTAGCCGGCGTCGCCGGAGCGGCAGCTTCCGGCCTGGCCGGAGCAGGAGTAGAGGGCGAGCTCCCGCAGGAGGGCATGGTGAGCGCGGTTATGACGGTGGCAACAAGCGCGATCGTTCTCACGAGTTCCTTACGCTGGTGCGGGCTCACAGAGTGGATGCCGCAAGCGTGATGGCTACCACCTGCGATAAATCATTGCAAGATACTTCCATCACCTGTGGCACTCCCGGACCGGCCCAGTCGAATGAGTACAGCGATAATTCTAGCTGTTCGGTTCCTCTCACGGAAGCACTCTTGGATTCAGGCTTCCCATAGATTTCTGCCGTGCGGTCGCACGAGTCCCCGAGCTTCAAGCCATGGCCGGTCGCGAGCAGCTTCAAACGGCTGGGAGCCAGGACACTGGCGACGCACTTGGCCATGATTTCAGGCTTGTAGTTGTTATCCACTGTGACGGTTTGCACCATGTTGTTGGCATCCAGCTCGACGCGAAGTTCGCGATGCGTGCAGATGTCGCCCCACAACAGGGCGTCGGTCACCGATTCGTCGCGATCGAGCTGGCGAAAAACTTTCTGAGGCGAAGGCAGTTTCTCGCGCCCCGGACGAAGCCCGGCAAGCGTCAGTTCGTTCGCAGGTCCTGAATGGTTCGTCCCCGGCGCGGCTTGTGTGGCCAACAGCAAAATGGAAACCGCGCTAGCGAACTGCCAAGATTTCTTCGAGCCGAGCTTCAAAGTTCTCTTCTCCCTCCGACCACAGCCGCAGCTTTTCCACCGGCAAAGCCTTTTCGATGCGGCGAACCCAATCGAAAAGTCTCTTTATATTCTCGCGAGTCTTCTCATGGTAATTGTGCAAGTTTTCAGGGCGCGCCATGGCCTCCTGAAAACGCTCCTCTTCCGGACTCTCGGCCTTTGGCCGCGCGATCTGCCGGATGCCAAGCAAACCCGCGTGCCCGGTAAACAGATGCTCGAATCCAAAATTCACCTCTAGGTGACCGTCTTGCCGCCAGGCTCCCTGGTCGAAATCCTCGCCGTAACAAATGAGTTCGAGCGCTTGTGGTTCGAGCTGCCAACGAGCCGGGTCTCCTTGGTAAACCCAAAGATCCCAACGCGAGCGGACCGAGATACAACAGTCGTGGTGAAAATGATCCTTGGACAATTCAATGATGCTTGCAGCGTCCAGGGGAAGGGACCTCAGATCCTGTTCGTAAACAGGCGACTCGGTCCAGTCCACCGCCCGGATTTCCAGGTGCGTGAATCCAGGCTGCTTGGCAGAGAAGGGAACGGTGGAAAGGAAGTTTCCGAACCTTTCAAGAACCAGATCCTCAGGAAAATCCTTGCACCAGATACTCAGGTAAGCCTGATTCGACATGCCAAGCATTATACCGGGGTGCGGCGAAATCGGGACGGCGGGGTTTGAAAGCGGCTTAGGTCCGAGATTTTCGATTACTTTTTGTGCTTGGGAGGATCTTCTTCTTCGTCCGTGTTGAGGTCGGTCGAAATTCCCAGCAGGCGCTCCTTTAGCGTATCGCCCATGCCGGCGAGAACCTGTGAACAGGTCTCGCGCAGCCGCTTTTCCGCTGCTTTGGCGATGGTATCGAGCACCGCTTGCGAATGTTGGCCGAGCGTGGTGGCGGAAGCCAACAGCCAAGAGTTCGAAGCGTTTTCGAGACGAGCTTTATATTGTTCGATCGATTCTTCGGTGGACTGTTTCAATTGCAGCATCCACTGTACTTTCTCAGCTTCGCGCTTCTCTTCCCAGGTTTCAAGCAGCGGCGCCAGTTGTGATTGCAGGAACGTGCGCGCCTGTTCCACGCCTTCCATCATGCGCTCGTCCAGTTTCTGCTGGAATTCGGCGAGCGAGCCTTCCCGATTGAACTCCATATCGGAGCGCGCTTTTTCCAAAGCCTGGCGCGAGCTTTGTTCGAAGCGCCGCAGAGACTCCGTAGTAACTCGCTGCACCTGATCGGAGAAGGAAGCTGTCGCGATTTGGGATGTTTCGCCGAGCTTCTCGCGCTCGCGAGTAAGAATCTCGCCAGCGGCTTCTTCAATCTGCGCGGTGCTGTGTTCCACGTAGGTGCGCCGGTAATGATCGAGCTCGGAAGCGAGCATGCTGGAGACTTCCGCCGCGCGGTCGCGAAGAGCGGTGCTGGATTGCTCGACGGCCTTCTCGAGCGAAGACTGCATGGTGTTCTGCGCTTTTTTCTGATACCAATCAGAAGCCTTCGACAGCGCCTCGTAGGTTTCGTGCTGTGTTTCCGTGCTTTTCTGCTGGATGTCTTCTTGAACCTTGGTGAGGGTAGCTCGGCACGCTTCCTCCACTTCCGAAGGGACCTTCGAAGCCTCCGCGCGGAGTTGCTGAATCGATTCTTCGATCACCTGTTGCGAAGACTGCTGCGCTTGCTCGCGAATCGAACTCTGCAATTGCGTCGCCTGTTCGGTGGCCTGGCGCATCTGTTCTCTGATGTGGTTCTGCAGATTTGCCGCATGCTGTTCGACGTTGCCCAGGCGGTCGGCTATGGACTCGACCGCTTCGAGCTTCGGCGTAATTTTCTGCTCGAGTTCGGCGGAAACACGTTCAAGAACTTTTTGCGCAGCGCTTTCGAGCGCCGGTTCGATCTGTTCTGTCCGCTCGGCGATCACCTGATCCGCTCTACGTGCAATCTCCTGTTGTTGCGAGGCCAGGATTTCATCGAGGCGTTGGCGCGTCTGATCGAGAGTGACCCTAGCGGCTTCCTGCAGCTGCGATTTCGTCGCTTCAGCGCGGTCGCGTTCATGCTTCAGGCTGGTGCCGAGTGATTCGATGGTTGTGGCCGCGCCGTCAATTACCTGGTCGAGCGTGGCGCGAAGGCTTTCGCTGCGGGTCAGAATGTTCTGCTCCGCTTGCGCCATGGCTTGCTGCGAAGCTTGGGAGATTTGTTCGCCGATACTGTTCGAGGCTTGGGCGATTTTCTCGCCAAAGTCGTGTGATGCATCTGCTACGCTGGCCTCGAATTGCTGGTTCCAGCGCTGGTTCGCCGCGGCTATCTCCGCTTGCGATTGCTCCACAGTTTGGTTTCGAACGCCCTGCGCTGTTTCTTCCAGGTTTTTGCGCCATTGATCCAAATGCTGTTGGGCCGCTTCAGGCGATGAGAGAATTTCCAGTGACGGAGTGGAAGCGGCGCGCTCGACCAGTGCGCGGTCCACAGCTTCATCCACCGCTTCTTTCAGGCTATGCGCGGCCGTCTGCACCGCGGCTTGTTGAGCGGCCTGATTCGCGGCTTGCTCGGCAGCATGGCTGACTGCTTGTTGCACGGCTTCGCGAATTTTCTCGTCGAGATGAAGCGCGGAATTCTCCGTCGTTTTGCGCGCTTCCTCCACGATCGCCGTGGTGCGCTCGGCGGCTTGCTGAACCACCTTCTTCACCGAAGACTCGGACACGCGCTCCATCGAAACTTTAATGGCTCGTTCGATCACCTCATGGAGTTGCGCGTCCAGCTGCTGGCGGGCAATCGCCATTTCCTCGGTGATCGCCGCTTCGGCGCCGCGGCGCAATGACTTATCGAGCTTTTCCTTAACTTCCTCGACCATCTGCGCCATTTGGCGCGCGAGCGGGCCTTCCAAATCCGCCGAGGTGCTCGGGACCACATGAATCTTGGTTTCGTCCGCAGGCGTGCTGGCGATGGTTGGCGGCGAAACCGCAGCGGAAGCGGGAGACTTTTGCGACAGAGCTTCTGGTGGAATTTTAGGGGCGGGGGGAGATGCAGCGGCGGAAGAAGCCGGCACCGTGGACTCGGGTGCTGCAGGTTTTGCAGCGGTGCCGGATGTCACCGGAGTCTTCACAACGGAGGCAGGTGTCTCCGCTTTCTTATGCGCTGCGGGTGCGGAGGAAGGGGCCGTTGCCTTCCCAGCAGCCGGTGGCGCAACAGATAATTTTGGCTCGGCAGCCGCCGCAGGTGCCGACGTCTCGATCCCCACTTCGTATGGGGAAGAGAACCAGTCTTCCGGAGGGAACGCTATGCCCCAGACGTTGCCCGGTACCTCGAATTCAAGCCCGATTTGAAACAGCTCGCGAACCGTGCGCGGACGCTGTACCCAGACAACCCGGCCCTGCGTGGTGCGTTTCTGCCCGGCTTCCGGACGTGGAACTTCCAGGGTAACCATCGAATTCTTCGGAACGTAATGTTTTGACTGGTACTTACACCCGTGACAGTTCACCATCACGGTCGTGGTTCGTTCCTTAAACGGCTGACCCAGCGCATCCACACCGGTAACCGTGATAGGCACGGCCTGCACGATACGCGTGCTGCGGCGTTTCTGCGCGTCTGGATCAAACGATGCTGCTGAATCGGTCAAACAAGCCTCCAAGTGGGCGTTTATTCAGGGTAGCACCGGCCGTGTCGCGGGTCGAGCGGCATAACAAGCAGGTGCGAAACGGTTACTTGTTCAACGCGAAACAATCGGAGTAGCCCTGCGGCGCTTCCTCAACCTCCGTGGCGACCCAAACCGGCCGCCCAGTAAGAATGCTGGTTAGTTGCCTTCGATGAAGTACCCTAAAAACAGCATGATACCAAAGAGCTAGGCCGGCAGTGCGAGGGATGCAAAACCGTATTCGGGCATTGGGTGTGCTCGGTCGTCCGTTCCCGCTCGCATATGTCTCGGCTCGTGGGATCAACAATAGGCCGGCGCATTACGCGGGGTAACGCCGGTTGGAGCGGGCCAGGTTGTGGCAAAGAGTTGTGCGCTTGGTTATGATGTTTTTGTGCCCTCAGACACCACGGAAAAACAGCCCGTATCGCTTGTCCGCAAGCTGTTGCTGATTGCAGGAATCCTAGCTGTGCTATTCGCCGTCGGCGTTTATCTAGCGTCGCGTCGGCTGCCAGCTTACCTCCACGAACGCGCTGTGCAAATTCTAAGCACGCATTTCAAGAGCGACGTGGGGTTCACCGACTTCCGCGTTGCGCTGTTCCCGCGGACGCAGGTCATTATTACCGGCCTTACTCTGCGTCACGACGGTCGCACCGATATACCGCCCCTGATTCATGCTAAAGAAATAATCGTCCACGCCGGCCTGGGCGACCTTTTGCGTCCCAAGATGCACATTACCAGCGTGCTGTTAATCGGCTTGCAGATTTACACGCCGCCCCACCATCCTGGCGACAAGCCGCTGCTCCAGAAAACCGACGAAGACCTCTCGAAAAAATATCCCGTCGTGATCGACGACATTCACGCCGACGACGCTCTGCTGGTAATTCTCCGTGCCCAACCTGGGAAAAAGCCCGAAGATTTTGAGATTCACCATTTGGAAATTACCGGCTTCCGTTTTGACCGCCCGGCCAATTTCCACGCAAAACTGACGAATCCCACTCCGAAGGGCGAGATTGATTCGACCGGCCAATTCGGTCCCTGGCAGCCGGAGGAACCCAGCAATCTTCCGATAGACGCAAAATACGATTTCCAAAACGCTGACTTCCGCACCCTCAAAGGCATCTCTGGGACGATGAATTCTAAGGGGGTGTTTAAAGGTCCGCTGAATTACTTGTCCGTGCAGGGACAAACCGAAACCCCGAATTTCGCATTAAATATCGCCGGGCATCCGGAATCATTGAACACCGATTACGACGCCATTGTGGACGGCACAAACGGCAACGTGATCCTGAACAACGTTTTGGCGAAACTGCGAAACAGCATCTTGCACGTGAAAGGCGAAGTGGTGGACATGAAGCCCGGCGTTCGAGGGCGAACCATCAAGCTCGATGCTGTCTCCAGTGACGCTCGCATCGAGGATCTCCTCTGGCTTGCGGTTAAATCCGACCCGCCGGTGATGACCGGTTCTGCCACATTGAAAGCGCAGATCGAAATTGGGGAGGCCGATACGGACATTCTTCAGCGCATGACGATTCACGGACAATTTGGCGTGGGTCAGGCGGAGTTTACAAGCTCCAGCGTGCAGGAGAAGATCGATACGCTGAGCAAGAAGGCGCAAGGTAAGCCGAAGGCTACCGACCTGGGAACCGCTGTTTCGGAGTTGAAAGGGAAATTCGATTTGGCGAACAGCGTCATCACTTTTTCGGAATTGTCGTTCGCGGTAGCGGGAGCGGCGGTGCAATTCGCCGGAACCTATCAGATGACAACCGGCGAGATGGATTTTCACGGGACGCTGCACATGGACGCTAAACTCTCGCAGACGACCACCGGGATGAAATCATTCCTTCTGAAGGCAGTCGATCCGTTTTTCAAAGGGAAGAATGGAGGGACCGATCTACCGATCAAGATCGCCGGAACAAAGGACCATCCGGTGTTCAGCCTGGATCGGCACCACTAATCCAAGCGGCCCTTAGAGATCGCGCCGCCCTTCCATTGCTTTCATCATGGTGACTTCGTCCGCGTATTCCAGATCCGACCCCACTGGAATTCCCATGGCGATGCGTGTCACTCGAACGCCCAGCGGCTTTATGAGTTTCGAAAGATAAACCGCGGTAGCCTCGCCTTCGGCTGTAGGATTCGTCGCGATGATAATTTCTTCCACCGTGCCGCCCTTGAGGCGCTCGATGAGGCTTTTGATTTTAATCTGATCCGGGCCGACGCCTTGCAGCGGTGACAGCGAACCTCCCAGCACGTGATACAGCCCGCTGAACTGCCTGGTTTTCTCTACCGCCTGAATATTTGTAGCCTCTTCGACCACGCAGATGATCGATCTGTTCCGCGAAGCGCTCGCGCAGAACAGGCAGGGATCGGCGTCGGTAATATTGTTGCAAATCGAGCATTCGCGAACTTTTTCTTTCGCGTCGCGAATCGCATCGGAAAGCGCGAACGCCTGGTTCTTGTCCACGCGCAGCAAAAAGAACGCGAGACGCTGGGCCGTTTTCTGCCCGATACCGGGCAAGCGCTTCAATTCGTCAATCAATCGCGTCACGGAGGGCGCAAAATCGGGCATGCCATCACGTCCTTAAGAGGATTGCGGAAGAGACGGAAAGCGGCACCGCACTTCAGACCGGCCTGACGGAAAATTCGCTCAGAACATTCCCGGAATTTTCATTCCCGCGATTCCAGGCAAACCGCCCGTGAGATCCTTTACCTGCTTGGATAATTCCTCGTCCACGCGCCGCGCAGCTTCGTTCACTGCCGCAAGAATCAACTCCTGCAGCATTTCCTGGTCTTTGCTCTTGAAGATGTCCGGCTCGATGCGCACTTCGGTCAATTGCTTCTGTCCGTTCATCCTCACCGCGACCATGCCGCCGCCCGCCGAAGCCTCCACGGAAATTTCGTCCAGCTGCTTCTCGAGCTTTTCCTGCACTTGGCGGAACTGCGACAACATTTGCTGCAGTGCTTTTACTTCCATGTTTATTCCTCGCCCGGGCGCTTGACTTTGGAAATCTGGCCGCCGAACTTTTCAAGCATGGCCCTAACGATCGGATCTTCTTCAAACCGCGCGCGCAATTCAGAGCCGCGAATGCCAGGCGCCCGGCTGCTCTCAAGCTTAACACAGACACGCAGTGGCTGACCCACCACTTGGTTTAACACTGTGCGCAATCGTTCCATTGGGTCGCGCGCCTGCAACATTTCCGCAAGCGACCGGCTTTCGGTCGGAAAGAAAAGATGTAGTTCACCGCCTTCAATTTCCCAGCGGGTGGCGTGCTCGACCATGGACCACAAAAATTTCTGTCCTTGCAGCGCCGCTTTGATCGCCTCCACCTGTGCCGACGCCAAGCCGCTCGTTGCATCTCCGGCTGCGCGCGCAATGACCCTGGGAGGCGATGCTGGAACCGGCCCGGCGGAAACCGGCGAAGCTGCGCGAACAGGTGGAATCGCTGCAGCCGGCTGCGAACTTGCACTTGCTTTCGGCGTCTCACGCGCGGCCGTCGAATAGCCCGGAGCGGAGGCAGACTGCGCCGCAGACATTGCGCGCGGCGGCGTCCCGGAAGACGGAGGCCTCGATTTCGCCGTGGCGCCTTCTCCGCGAAGGTCCGCAAGGACTTCTTCCAGCGGAGCAAGACGCTGCGCATTCACCAGCTTCAAAAGTCCCAGCTCGAGATGCAGGCGCGGGTCGGGCTTGCGCCGAAGGTCATCATCTGTGATTAAAAGGATGTTGAAAAAACGCGTCAGGTCTTCTTCGCTGAACTTCGCCGCTTGTTCGGCGAGACGAGCGCGCTCATCGGCCGGTGCGGCGACCAGGTCAGAATCCGCGCCGCACACCAGCGCCACGAGCAGATTGCGAAAATGCCGGATCGCTTCACGGCAAAAATGCTGCAGATTCTGTCCTTCACCGATTAGCCGGTGCACCAGTCCCAGAGCTCGTTCGGCGGATTGCGTCGCAATCGCTTCCACCAGCTCATCGAGCACGCTTTCCGCGACGACTCCAAGAAGTTCGCGTACCTGCGCATCGGTGACCGCGTCGCCGCTATAGGAAATAGCCTGTTCGAGAAGCGAGAGTCCGTCGCGTAGACTTCCTTCCGCCGCTCGGGCCAGAACTGCGACGGCGCCTGGCTCGATCTGGAGATTTTCCGCGCCGACGATGCGCTCAATTTCTGCTGCAATCTCTTTGAACGTGAGCGAGCGAAACTGAAAAAGCTGCGCGCGCGATTTGATCGTTTCGGCCAAATCTTCGGCCTGCGTGGTGGCCAGGATGAACACCACTCGTTCGGGCGGCTCTTCTAGAGTTTTCAGCAAAGCGTTGGAAGCCTCGCCGGTCAGTTGATGCGCTTCGTCGAGAATTACCACTTTGTAGCGGCTGGAAGCCGGCGCGTAACGCACCATTTCGCGGAGTTCGCGAATCTGATCGATCCCGCGGTTGGAAGCGGCATCAATTTCGAGGACGTCCAGAGAAGTTCCGGCGGAAATCTCGCGGCAAGAGTCGCAGGTGTTGTCCGGCTCGGCCGTCGGCCCGCTCGCGCAATTCAGCGCCTTGGCCAGAATGCGCGCTGTGGTCGTTTTCCCCACGCCGCGCACGCCGGAGAAAATATAGGCGTGCGCCACCCGGTTCGAGCCGATCGCATTAGCCAGCGTGCGCGTCACATGCTGCTGGCCGACGATCTCACTGAATGTTTGGGGACGATACTTTCGGGCTATGACCTTATAGCTCATGAATCAGTTGAGTCCCGACTTCCTTCGCCTGCCGGCGATAAGAGGAACTTCGGGTACTCCGCGGCGCACGAAGCTGACCCGCTACCGTTGCTCCCTTCCGGGCCTGGCGGGGTTTGCGGGGAATCGTCGCACAGAGCCCGAAGTTCCACCGATCGGCGTTGCAGAAAAATTTATTCCGGCACCGCTTGCGAAGTCTAGCACAGCGAGGTACTGCGTGAAAGGCGGGACGAATGCAGAGAATTCAGACGGCGACAGGGATTTTTCAGCCGCGGGTGCGGCTGCCATGGAGCAGGCGCGTAGGCGTGATCCTCAAAAGCTACCGAACAGGCTCCACGGTCATGTTGAACTAGTGTGCCCCAGCTTGGGCCGTCGCGACCGAATTGCTCTTCAACGCCGCGCGCGCTTGGGGCACGGCGACTGCTGTCTCCACGCGCTCGTCGTTGATGGCCGCTAGGGTTACCAGAGTTTTCTGCGCCTCGGCGGATTGACCCGCTTTGCTCTGTGCAGACGCGAGCAGTTGCAGAGTCAGCGGATCTTGGGAATCCTCTTCCAGTTCCGGGATCGCCTCGGCATATTTACCTTGCACCAATAGCAAGGCTCCCTTCGCGGAGTGGAAGCAGTTTTGGACCAGGTTGCTGCGGCTGTTCCGCGCCATCACCGCCAGCGGTTCCAAGGCTTTCACTACTTCGTTTTCCATTCCTGCGCGAGCGGCAATGAACGCGCGAGCGAATAGAATGCTGGCGAGTTCGTTGTCGCGATCTCCCCGCGCGAATTCATGGGTCATCAGCGCGGCCCGGGCGTGGTCGATGTCCCTGAGTGCGGCCTGGGCATCGGGATTAAAAAGCGCCATATCGCGATGAGCTTCCGCGTGTTCGATAGCCATCCCGGTCCGATCGGCTTCTATAGATATTTTCGCAAGCTCCTTGCGCGCTTGCTGCAACTGATTTTCGCGGTAGTAGGTCATGGCCCAGAGAATTCTATAGTCCAGTTGCGTGGCGCGTTCTTTCGTTCCCTGAATCGCCGTCAGATATTCCGCACGAGCGCGCTCTTCTTCGCCCATCAGCGCGTAGGTGGAAGCCAGTCCCAGTTGCGATGTATTGAAAGTCGGATCGATTTGCAAGGCCTTGCGATAATGATCGAGAGCGGCCGGGTAATCGCCCAGCATGCGCATAATCTCGCCGTAAGAATCCTGCGGATTCGGTTGGTTCGGAAGCGCCGCGATGTACTGTTCCATCAGCGCCGGGGCTAGTTTTGGCTGGCCGCTCAGCGCGTAGCAATAGGCCAGATTGTTCACCGCCGGAAAATATTTTGGGTCGTATTGCAAGATATGCTTCAGAACCGCCTCGCCGGGCTCGAAGGCCGCTTGATTTGAACAGAGCCATTCGCCGTCCAGGTTGGCCAGCCGTTCATCGTGGGGGAATTTGGCCAGCAGGTCGTTCATGGCCGCGATGGCCGGAACGAATTCGCCGTCCTTGGTGCCGTTCATCCAGCGAATCAGCAAAACTTCATCCGGCGACGCATCCCCAATATTTTTCTGCGCCAGTGCGCGTTCGCGTTTCTCTTCGGCCGGATCGGGTGTGAAGTAGGCCAGCGTGGCGTGCGCCAGCGCAAAGTGCGGGTCCGATTTCACCGCCTCGCGGAAGGAATCCAGACCCTTATCAATGAAGAGTAGGTCTTCGCGTTCTTTCATGCCCAGTTCATACCAGTGCAGGGCTTCCACCGAGGAAGTGGTGACCGGGATGGCGCCCGGCTTGGGGGCCAGTGAAGATGCGTCGGTTGCAGACGGATCTTGTTGTGACTGTGCCTTCGCGGTGGACGCGCCTGCTGCCGCCACAGTGATGACTCCGCACAGGATCAAATTTCTGATATTCATGATTCCTCGCATGAAATTATCTAGAGCCGATTAGCGCCCCTTCAAAACGTAGCCCGGATCGAAGGGCTGCTTGTCGTCAATTTTGATGACTTTCACTCCGCTGGTGATGTTGTAAACGTCCACCAGGCCGATGGCCGCGGAATTTCCCTCCACAACTTTTACGACTTCTTCGTCGCTGGAAACAAAAACGACCGGTACGGTTGCCTTGCGGCTGGGGTCGTTCAGAATGGTCTTTCCTTCTTCGGCCGTTCCGCCCAGCACTTTTTCCAGCACAAACCTCATTCCCGGCGAATCGGGCTGGCGCAGAACCAGAGTAATGTTCCGGCCGTTTTGCCAGGTGGCTGTTTTCGCCTTGAAAATTTTCCCCAAGTCGGCCAGGCTCATCGCCCGTACCGGATTCGACGAGTGCACCACTACAGCAAAGTCGGTGGCAAACGCTAATGACGCGGCGCACGCGAGCGACAGAGAAAGAATCAGCAGACGTTTTCGCATTTCGTTTTAACCCACAGCTAGATTCTGAAGTTGGCAGAGCCTCTGGAGCCCCGCCTGAAGCGAGGTTAACATTCCGTACCGCGCGGCCAACCGCGAGTACGTCTGGCGGTGTCGTGCGGAATACCTGTACGTAAGGCCAGTCTGATTTTTTCTTCGCGTCCTACAGCGTGCTAGCGCCCGGAAGCGACAGGCGCGGACTTGCCGTTTAGGAACCTCCGGGCTTGATTTCCGGCTAACCTTCCGGCGCGGACGAGTATCTTATCTGCGAGTGCATCCTCCGCACTCGCACCGCGGCGCCAGCGGTAACCCCACGAAACGGGGATGGCTTGGCATGACCAAAGCCCGGAGGAAACAATGAAGCGTTTCATCAGTATGTGTGCAGTGTTGTCAGTTCTGCTGTGGCTTACACCCGCAGTACAGGCTCAGCAGTCCAATTCCAACGCAATTCAGCCAGGCACCCAGGTTCGTCTGACCATGGCCAACGGACTTAGCACCAGCGTGTCCCATGACGGCGATCCATTCACCGCCATCGTTGCCGAGCCTGTATTCATCGGCAATCAACTGCTGCTGCCTGCCGGAGCAAAGGTTCACGGCACGGTAACCAGCGTCACACGTCCGAAATTCTTCGCGCTTTTTCGCGGCGGAGCAACGATGAATCTTGTGTTCAATTCCATCGAAGTTGAAAGCCGCATTTTCCCCGTGCAGATGAGTATTATTTCTCTCTATAGCGGCGCTGTGAGTGGGGAAAAAGAGCGCAAGGACGTGAAAACCACCGAAGGCGTCGTGCTCGAACAGAAGCGTGACATCAAGGGCGATCTCATCACTGGCGGCCTGGGTACCAGCGCCGGGGCGGTGGTTGGCGTGCTGTTCAGCAACATTGCTCGCGGCACGGTGATCGGGCTCGTCGGCACCTCGGCGTACATCGCCATCAAGAAGGGAAAAGACGTGGACGTTCCGGCGCAAACCGGCATGCTCGTGCGTATGGATTCAACGGTCTCGCTGCCGGCGTCGTTGCTTCACAACGCCGCTTACACCTCCAGCGGGAAGTAAAGGCAAACTTTCTGGACCAGGATTGCAGGATGATGGTCCGGGCCTGCGATGGTCTTGTCTCGCTTAGGTAACGAAAGGACTTGGTGCGTGGTTTAACCAGCCGGGCCATGCGCCGGGTCCGTTTCGAACCAGCCGCGCTCGCAGTCAGTTTTGGGATTCCCACGTTCCAAAGATCGTAAGGCGGCAGTTTCTGCGCCTCGATTCCCTCGGAATTTTGCCGCACGCGCACTACTTCAAACAAAGCCGATTGTGACGCTAATTCACTTTGGTCGATCACTGGTATCGCTAAAACGGCCTTCCTCCGCTGCTTCTATGCGCAACGGAAATTGGCAACTGCCGCTTACATTTCCGGTTTCGGTACATTCGATGAACAAACCCAAAAAGATTCTTTGCATTGTCGTGGCTATCGAAAAATTTGGTCATTTTTGAACCTGCCGGAACGAAAGGAAGACGCCGGTCGACAACCTCAATACGAATACGACCCGGGATACAACACGGCCAGAGCGAAGTGAAATATAGAAGGGAAGATCTTGTCGTACACGTACCAGGCAAGCAGCAAACCAATCATTCCGAAGCCCTGGCTGCGAGACCAATTTACGAATTTCAGCGCTGCGCTTTCACTCATGAATATGGTGATTCCGGTATTTCCGTCCAGTGGTGGCACCGGCAAAAGGTTGAAAGTGCCGAGTAAAAGATTCAAGAGAAAGATAATGCTCAGAAACGTAGCCGCGAACTCCGCTGCGCCGGGAGCCGTAGCCTGCGCGATCTGCGTCAAATTAACGAATTCCGGTATTTTGAAATATCCAAAAGATATTCCGGCGCGAATGGCCAGAGCGGAAAGGAGCACCAGCGTGAAGTTTGCCGCCGGGCCGGCGAGTGCCATCCATGCAGCTCGGCGAGGGTAGCGCTGCTGCCAGGTCGGATCGTACGGCGCACTTGCCCACCCAATCATCCAGTGCGCCACAAAATAGGAAAGGATGGGGACCACGACCAGTCCAAACGGCGAGCGCCGGATGTGCGGAATCGGATTCAGCGTTACTTGGCCGCCTTGGAACGCAGTCGTGTCGCCGCCAATCTTCGCGGCCAGTGCATGCGCGCCTTCATGGCAGGTGGTGGAGAATAGAAAAACGATATACCAGATCACCCCGAGGATCAGAAATTGCGGTGTAATCTCCGCTGCGCTTGGCATGCTGGCGCATAGACTAGAGCCTCACCGCCTTTTGCGCAAGTTTTACCCGCGGACTTGTTCTCGGAGTGAATCGGCTCCAGAGCGTAGTAGACTACTCTAGGAGTTGAGGAGAACCGGCGTGCGAAAGACGATATTCCATATCACGCTGGGAATCGTACTGCTGGGTGGGCTCCTATTCGGAACGCCCTCCGCGATCGCTCAATCGAACGCCGCTGAAACATCTCACGCCGCTGTTACGTTTGGCCCTCTTGATGACTGGAAGGCTGCTGTGCTTTCCGGTGACAAGGCCGCCATCAAAGCGTTTTACATTTCCGATCCCAGGTCGTTTGCACAAACACCGCAAGGAAAGATCGACGATCCGGGCGCTGAAGAATCAGATTATTGGTCTCAGTTCAGTCCCAAGGGTCTCGCTAGTATGGTTCCGAAAATCCTCGAGCAGGGCTCCCCGCAGACGGGGGTTACGTCGCTGGTGCTCCGCATTGAGTTGGACTTTAAAGGGAAGGGCGAGTCGCACAAATCGATAGTTTCCGCCGCGCAAGTTTGGGTAAATGACGGCGGTAAATGGTTCATCTTCGTCAGCCAGAGGAGCGAGGTGCAGGCTTCCGTTCCCATGCGCTTGCCCGAACCCGCCAGACCGGATACACACCTGTATCCCGATCCAGTCGACGCTCACAAAGATATCGACGCAGCCCTCGCAGCCGCTCAGGCCGACCAGAAACGAGTCTTGGTCATCTTCGGCGCCAACTGGTGCTACGACTGCCACGTTTTGGACACGGCGATGCGCTCAGAGCAACTCGCAACCTTGGTTGCAGCGAATTATCACCTGGTGCACATCAACGTTGCCGATGGAAAAAGTAATACCGATCTAGGCGAGCGCTTTCAAGTTCCGTTTGACAAGGGCTTTCCGGCCCTGGCAGTGATCGATGGCTCAGGCCAACTGATCACCAGCCAGAAACAGGGCGAGTTCGAATCCGCCGAAAAGATCGGTATGGACGACATTAGCGCGTTCCTCAACCGCTGGAAGCCGACCTTCTTGGATAAGCCTACGCATGAAGTTCCCGGTCAACCCAAACGTCAGCGCAGCGACTGAAAACTTGGCTCCCCGAGTTATACGATTTGCGAACCTTAAGATTCGAGGTTCCTAGAATACTCCACTCGCAAGAGGTGCGATCTACTGATGCGCCGAACGGCGAAATCCAGATTTCGTGAGTGTGATGGCGATTTTGCAACAGTTATAGTGCTTGGAGCTGTCCCGTCCCCACATTGCAGAATCTGGTCATTGACCCTACAATGGCGGCCACGCCGCCTGGGGCAAGGACGATCCGGACAGCGCGAGCGGAACTATGGCCACAGCTGCGGAATATTCCCGGACCGGTGCTCGCACTGCGAACCTGCCCGGCCGCCGTTTCGATCACGTGTTCTTCACGAGCATGGCGCTGGTCACGAGTACTGACCTGAGTTCGGCGGCGCAAGACCGAGTGCCATCGTTTAAACCTCAGTAATTCAGGTTGAGGATTAGGCCCGACAGCGGTGCACACCTTTGCAGACCACTCTGTTTTTAGCCACGAAGTGAAGACGAGCCGCCGCTTCGTCTTTGAAAACATAATGGACCTCGATCATGTTTGCACTTTGCACAAGCGCTGGTTTCGAAATCTGCGAATCATTGTTCAGAGGCCAGATTACGTCGAATATCGCTTGACCAGTCTCTTCTATGGATTGAGACAGGAAATAAAAGCTCGTGGCGCGCCTGTTGATGAAAACTGCTACAGGTACGAATTCCTCGCCCCTCTGGCTAAGATGCGCGTCGACGGCCTGATGAAAGGCCCGGATGGAGATTTAACGCAAATTGAGTGATGCTGAGTGCCGAAACGCTTCTAACAAATGTCGACACACCATAGGGAAGCTTCCAACACACTGATTCCTACGCGTCGGACGGTGAAAGAACCTCGTAGACGAATCTGCAACACGCAAAAATGAGGTCCAATCTGGAAATGGCGCAGCTAAGACGCGATCCCCGATATGGACGCTCGGTTCTTGCGGTGCTACTCTCACGGGCATGCTGGGAGAAGACGGTGCAGGGTTGACTCAGCTGACCTGAGCGAGAAGTTCCGCGCCTGCATGGCTTTTGACACCGATCATAGAGAGTCGGTGTGATTCGATAGGGCTCACGGCTCAAAGCTGCGGAAAGTACGGTACCCAGGGCATGCGGAGCGCCGAAGATCGATATAGAACTTTGCTGGATGCGTCCAGCAGCCTGGCCGATCAGCCCACGGTCAAAGCCGTTCTGCACAGCCTGCGGGACGTTCTCTCCAGCACATCGAGGTTGCACGGAACCGAACTCTATGTTTTGGACGATGACGAACAGAGTCTGCACGTGCTTGAGTTCGATCGAGACCCTGACGCACCTGCGTTCAAGATCGGAACCAAAGTGTCACGAATTGGCGCGGCGGCGCAGGTGCTTGAGGAACAGAAACCAGTTTTCATCCCGGACACATCACAGGAAATGATGAAACATCCTGAGCTGGCTCCGTTTGCCAGCGAAGTTGTCGGACGAACTTCGTATTTATTTCCCGTCTCCGCCGCCCAGAAACGATACGGGTTTCTCGCCGCGACAAAGTTGCAGGGCGAGGAATTTGTCCCCGAAGACGTGGAGATGCTCCGTTCTCTGGCGTCGCACGTTGCGGTCGCGCTCGAGTGCGCGCAGGCGAGGGACAACGCAGAGCTGTACCAGCGACAAGCGGCGAAAGAGCGGGATCGGCTCAAGCTGTTGCTAGAGATCAACAACCACATCGTTTCCAAGCTGGACATTAACGAATTGTTCCGGTCGGCGTCGGCATCAATCCGGACGTATTTTCGGAACGACTTCACCGGATTTTGGTTGATCGATAAACAATCAAACCAGCTTCAATGCGTCGTATTGGATTTTCCCAGCGGCAAGGGTTCGTTAGTCGCTGTCCTTAAGTCCGAACTTAGCGACACCGATCGCGAAAAGCTGCGTGCCCACACCCCGGAACTGCTGTCGGTCGAAGAGATCAAGAACCTCCCGACCGGAATCGTTGAGAGGCTTAAAGCTGAGTCGATCAGCTCGATGGCGATCGCCCCAATGTCAACCGCAAGCGGCCCTCTGGGTGTGATAACGATGGGTAGCCGACAGCCGAACAACTTCCGACAAGAAGACCTGGACCTCTTGTCGCAAATCAGCACTCAGATCGCGCTCGCGGTTGACAACGCAATTGCTTATGGACGGGTCACGGAGGCCAGGGATCGCCTTGAGGAAGAGCGTTTGTACCTTGAATCGGAAATTCGCGCGGAGCACAACTTCGAGGACATCGTCGGAAAGAGCGCCGCTCTCCGCAAAGTGCTCGACCAGGTTGCGATTGTCGCTCCCACGGGGTCGACAGTGCTCCTGCACGGCGAGACCGGGACTGGCAAGGAACTGTTCGCCCGGGCGATCCATAACATCA
>Ga0308309_10000387_pt1 | contig 28530 bp, 27 predicted proteins | sample HubBroMetageWFT5_FD_192491 | JGI IMG/M metagenome (GOLD analysis project Ga0308309, IMG submission 192491) | Warmed and freeze-thawed soil microbial communities from the Hubbard Brook experimental Forest, New Hampshire - Hubbard Brook CCASE Soil... | ecosystem: Environmental > Terrestrial >...
ATGGCGTCGGGCCGTGCGCCCGTGATTTCGCTCGATGAGGCCTTGCGCCCGACGTGGCTCTTTGGCAGCACGGTTCACGAAGGCTGCGACCGGGGCGGCTACTACGAGCAGGCCCAGTTTGCCGGGGAATACGGCTCTCCACTGTGCATTGTGAAGCTTGGATGCTGGGGGCCTGTAGTCCAATGTAACGTCGGAAAACGCGGATGGATGGGCGGTGTCGGCGGGTGCCCGAACGTGGGCGGTATTTGCATCGGATGCACCATGCCCGGCTTTCCCGACAAATTCATGCCATTCATGAATCAGCCGCCCGGCTCTCTTCTGTCGTCGTCGGCGGTGCAGACGTATGGGCGGGCCATCCACGCCCTCCGGCGGTTTACGCAGTCGTCACTTAATAAAGAACCGAGCTGGCGAAAACCGACGCGCGGTGGAACGCAACCAACCATATGATCACGAATAATTTAGGACGTTAGCGGATCGCGCGCAGGCAAGACCGTGGCGCCGATGGAAGAAAGTTTAGTTAGAGAGCAAAAAGAAATGCCTTCGTTTTCCTGGCCGAATAATGCGGACAGCTCAGCTACCCGAGCCGTTGCCGATGGTGAGCTGACTTCGACTCAGGCAGAAGAGATATTGAAAGGCCTTGCCGGAGTCTTCAGCCCGCACGTCAACCCTGCGAGCGCACGTCACTTCGTTTATCCCCCGGAAGGGATCCCGCAAACGCAGGACCAGCCAGACGACCTGCAGCTTCCCAATCTGGAGGCTCGCTATCGCGCACTGGTCGAACAAATTCCCGCTGTCGTTTTTATGGCCTATCTTGACCGCGGCATCGGGGAAGCCTACGTGAGCCCGCAGATTGAAGCGGTGCTCGGCTTTTCCCAGGAAGAGTGGCTCGAAGATCCTGTGCGCTGGTACAGCCACATCCATCCCGAAGACAAGCAGCGCTGGAGCACCGAAGCTGCGGAAATGTTTCTTACCGGAAACCCGCTCCGTTCCGCGTACCGCGTACTCTCCCGCGATGGCCGCGTCATCTGGTTCCATTGCGAAGCCAAGATGATCCGCAAGCAGAACGGCGAGCCCTGGTTCATCCACGGCGTCGGCTTCGACATCAGCGACTTGAAGAGAACCGAAGAGGCGCTGCAGAAAGAGCGCAATGTCGCCTCTGCCATTCTCGATACCGTGGGCGCTCTGGTCGTGGTGCTCGATCCCGAAGGCCGCATTATCCGCTTCAACCGCGCCTGCGAACAGATGACGGGATATTCCTTCGCCGAGGTTCATGGCAAGTTTATATGGGACTTGTTTCTAGATCCCGCGGAGGTTCAACGCTTCAAATCATCGTTCAGAACCTTGCATGCTGACGAGTCGGCCCGTGAGCATGAGAGCAGTTGGGTCACGCGGGACGGCAGGCAGAGAATCATTGCATGGTCTACGACTGTCCTTCCCGCCGCAAGCGAGGCTGCTTCCCACATTATTGCCTCAGGCATTGACATCACCGAGCGCAAACATCTTGAAAAAACGATTCTCGAGATCAGCGCCCGCGAGCAGCGCCGCATCGGCCAGGATCTGCACGACGGCCTGGGCCAGCATCTGACCGGCATCGCTTTCATGAGCAAAGTGCAGGAGCAGAAGTTAATGGAAAAATGCCTGCCCGAAGCAGCCGACTCCGCCAAGATTGTGAAGCTCGTCAATGAGGCTATTCACAAAACCCGCGAACTCGCCCGCGGACTTACTCCCGTGGTCTCCGACGCGCACGGATTGATGTCAGCTCTGCAACAGTGGGCAGGAGAAGTGGAGGATCTGTTCGCAGTGACCTGCCGATTTCAATGTCTCACCCCAGTGCTGATTCATGACGACAGCGTGGCCACGCATCTTTTCTATATCGCGCAGGAGGCGGTCAACAACGCAATCAAGCACGGCCATGCCACCGGGATTATCATTTGTCTGGCCGCCGACGACCAGCAGGGTGTGCTCTCGATTCAGGATGACGGCAGCGGAATCCCCAAAATCGCTCCCGGCAATAAAGGAATGGGCATGCATCTCATGAACTATCGTGCCCGCATGGTCGGCGGTTCACTCGAGGTGCGGCGCGCCGAAACAGGCGGCACGGTAGTGGCATGCGTGTTTCCGGTTGCGACCGCAGTCGAAGACGATCGAGCGAGGTACACATGATCTCGACTTTGAAAACTCAGAGTCCCGCCGCCGCGAAAAGACGAATCCTTGTAGTGGATGACCACCCTATAGTGCGCCAGGGTCTGGCGCTCATGCTGAACCGCGAGGCCGACCTCGTGGTTTGCGGCGAAGCCGAGGATGCAAACGGCGCCATGCTTGTCATGACCTCGGCGCATCCCGATGTGCTCATCCTCGATATCTCCTTGAACGGCCCCGACGGCCTCGATCTGTTGAAGACAATTCGCACGACCCATCCCACTCTGCCGGTGCTGATTCTTTCCATGCACGATGAGTCGATTTATGCCGAGCGCGCCCTGCGCGCGGGCGCCAACGGCTACATCATGAAACAGGAAGCCACGGAGAAAGTGCTGGTCGCCGTGCGCCGTATTTTGACTGGAGAGATTTACGTCAGCGATCGCGTCGCCAACAAATTGCTCAAGCACTACATCACCGGCTCGGGCAGTTTAAGAAATTCCTCCATCGCCGATCTCAGCGACCGCGAACTCGAGGTCTTTCGCCTGATCGGAGAAGGTCACAGCACCCGCCAGATCGCCGAAGAGTTGCACATCAGCGTGAAAACCGTTGAATCCTATCAGGCCCACATCAAGGAGAAATTGTCGCTGCGCAGCTCCCGTGAGTTGATGCAACACGCCATTCAGTGGAGTATGAACGAAAAAACGGCGTGACCTCGTTGACTCCCGCAACTGCTCCCTAACCATCAGGGAATCCCCGATAGCAAAAGTAGTGATCCCACGAAAGCGAAAAAGTGGTACACCCGCTTGTACCCAACCCCATGGTTAATTGATTCTACCCGCGCACACAGTTTCCGATTCGGGAGAGTCGTCCAGGGCGGAGAGGACTTCTCCCTTGGGCTGCTCTCCGTCGTCGATGCGCGCTCGTCCTCGAATCGGTTTCCAGTTTTAATACACGCCTTGTTCACGAAAAGGAGACCCACTATGTCAGCGCAAGCCATCCCATACGGTCGGGTCACGCAAAAGCCATCGCCCGTCGCCGAGGTTCACATTTTGTGGATCACCGCCGGCCTCGGCTGCGATGGAGATTCTGTGTCAGTCACTGCAGCGACTCAACCCAGCATTGAAGACGTCTTAATGGGCGCAATCCCCGGTCTTCCTAAGGTGCACCTGCACAATCCAGTGCTCGCCTACGAAGTGGGCGATGATTTCATGAAGTATTGGTACCAGGCGGAGGAAGGGAAACTCGATCCTTTCGTTCTCGTGGTCGAAGGCTCGATCCCCAACGAAAAAATAAAGAGCGAAGGCTACTGGGCAGGCCTGGGCACTGATCCAAATACCAAGCAGCCCATCACCACCAATGAGTGGATCGATCGACTCGCGCCGAAAGCGCTGGCAGTTGTGGCCTGCGGCACTTGCGCTACCTACGGCGGCATTCACGCGATGGAAGGCAATCCCACGGGATGCATGGGCCTCGCCGATTATCTCGGTTGGGATTGGCGCTCCAAAGCCGGATTGCCCATCGTCAATGTCCCTGGCTGCCCTGTCCAGCCCGACAACTTCATGGAAACCGTCCTCTATCTTCTCTATCAGGTAGCCGGGCTCGCGCCCATGATTCCGCTGGACGATCAATTGCGGCCGACCTGGCTCTTCGGCAAAACGGTTCACGAAGGTTGCGATCGCGCCGGCTACTACGAGCAAGGCGATTTCGCTGAGGTTTACGGCTCACCCAAGTGCATCGTGAAATTGGGATGCTGGGGTCCGGTCGTGAACTGCAACGTTCCGAAACGGGGATGGATGGCCGGAATCGGCGGATGTCCCAACGTGGGCGGCATCTGCATCGGCTGCACCATGCCCGGTTTTCCCGACAAATTCATGCCCTTCATGGATGAACCGCCCGGCGGCCACGTCTCCAGCAGTGCGATCGGCATCTACGGCAGGGCCATTCGAGCCCTCCGCTCGATCACCCAGAACACGGTGAACAAAGAACCCAAGTGGCGTCATCCCGGCACCGAATTGACCACCGGATACCGTCCACGAGCTTTTTAAGGAAATTCAGAAGGAGCGATCCATGAGCACCGTCACCGCACCGACCCAGGATGTTTCGAGAAAAAAGCGAAATCTGGTCGAGATGAATTGGGACCCGATCACTCGCATCGTGGGCAGCCTCGGCATCTTCACCAAGATTGATTTCGAAAACCGGCACGTCGTCGAGTGCCACAGCACTTCATCCATCTTTCGCGGGTACAGCATCTTCATGAAAGGCAAAGACCCGCGCGACGCCCACTTCATCACCAGCCGCATATGCGGAATTTGCGGCGACAACCACGCCACCTGCGCCACCTACGCCCAGAATATGGCGTTTGGCGTTCGGCCCCCGGATATCGCGGAGTGGATCGTCAACCTGGGCGAGGCCGCCGAGTATATGTTCGATCACAACATTTTCCAGGACAATCTGGTCGGAGTGGACTTCTGCGAGCAGATGGTCAAGGAAACCAATCCGAAGGTTTGGACTAAAGCGCAATCGACCAAGGCGCCACACTCCGACCTGCACGGTTATCGCAATATCTCCGACATCATGACTGCGCTGAACCCGTTCACCGGCGCGTTTTACCTAGAAGCGCTCCAGATGAGCCGCATGACGCGCGAGATGTTTTGCCTGATGGAAGGCCGCCACGTGCACCCTTCCACCCTGTATCCCGGCGGCGTCGGAACCGTGCCCACCATACAACTGTTTACCGACTACATCGTTCGGCTCATGAAGTACGTTGAGTTCATGAAGAAAGTAGTTCCTCTTCACGACGACTTGTTCGATTTCTTCTACGACGCCCTGCCCGGATATGAAGAAGTTGGACGCCGCCGAATCCTGCTCGGCTGCTGGGGGTCATTCCAAAATCCCAGGGTCTGTGACTACAAGTACGAAACCATGACGGAGTGGGGCCGCGCCATGTACGTGACTCCCGGCGTCGTAGTCGACGGCAAACTTGTAACGACCGATCTCGTCGACATCAATCTCAACATGCGCATTCTGCTCGGAAGCTCGTACTACGACGACTGGAAGAGCTCCGAAACATTCGTAAAGGCCGACCCTCTGGGGAACCCGGTCGATAAGAATCATCCGTGGAATCAGACTACGATTCCCCGCCCGCAAAAACGCGACTTCGGCGGCAAGTACACCTGGGTCATGTCGCCGCGCTGGCTCGATCAACGCACCGGCGATCACCTTGCGCTCGACACCGGCGGAGGCCCCATTGCAAGATTGTGGGCAACCGCCCTGGCCGGCATCGTCGACATCGGCTACATCAAGGCCACCGGCCAAAGCGTCAAGATGTATTTGCCGAAGACGGCGTCGAAGCCAGAGGTTGAGTTCGAATGGAAGATTCCGAAGTGGAGCAATGCCATCGAACGTGACCGCGCCCGCACCTACTTCCAGGCGTATTCGGCATCGGCGGCTCTCTATTTCGCGGAACGCGCGCTGCAGGAACTGCACGCCGGAAGAACTCGAACCTGGACGGACTTCAAAGTGCCCGAAGAAGCCATCGGCTGCGGCTTCCATGAGGCGGTTCGAGGCGTGCTCTCGCATCACGTCGTAATTCGCAAGGGCAAGATCGCAAACTACCATCCCTATCCACCAACGCCCTGGAATGCCAACCCGCGTGATATTTATGGCACGCCGGGTCCCTATGAAGATGCCGTGCAAAACACTCCCATCTTCGAAGAAAACGGGCCGGACAAATTCAAGGGCATCGATATCATGCGCGCCGTGCGCAGCTTCGATCCCTGCTTGCCGTGCGGTGTTCATATGTATCTTGGAAACGGCAAAGTGCTGGAGACGCATCATTCGCCAATGTTTGGCCTTCAACCTTGAGGGCGTGGTTCTACGCACAGGAGTGAGAGTGGTCCTGTCATTGCGCTCTCACTCCTAACTTTTCGCCTTAAGAGGACAGTCCAACTAAAAGGAGCAGCGTGGCAGACAGCAAGGATTTCCGGGAAGACATGCAGCGGATCGGCGGCCTGGTCGAACAGATCGAATCGATCGCCGATCCCGCAGTGCAGGCCACAGCGAAAAATCTGATGCAGGCATTGATGGATTTGCACGGCGCAGCTCTGGAGAAAACGCTCGACATCGTCGCTGAGGCCGGAGAACCAGGCGTGAGCATCATCGACCGCCTCGGCAGCGATTCGCTGGTAAGTAGTGTTTTGATTCTCTACGGCCTCCACCCCGAAGACATTCAGACTCGGGTTTTGAAGGCAGTGGATCGTGTACGTCCACAGTTGCGAAAGCAGGGCTGCGAAGTCGAGTTTCTCGGCACGGCAGATGGCATCATCCGGCTGCACGTCGAAACCGGTTCGCACACGTGCGGCTCAACCGCAAAAACTATACAAGCCACACTGGAAGGCGCAATGTATGACGCCGCTCCGGACCTGACCTCTCTGCTAATTGAAGGTTTTGACGACAAGCCGGCCTCCGGATTTGTGGCGCTGGATACGTTACTCCGCACAAGTGCGGGCCCTAGCGCAAGCGCCGGCTAGAAATGAAAATTAGGCACGAGTCCCGTCTGGGGCGCGCACGATATCGCGAGAGACCATGACTGCAGGCGAATTTACATTCGATGGCTTTGGCACACTCCGCCAGTTTGCGCGCCGGGAGCGCCCTCTCGAGCGATGTGAACTGTGCAGTCTGGGTCTCCGCTCCGATCATCCCCACTTGCTCGAGTTGGCACAGCGCAAACTCCTCTGCACCTGTGAACCCTGCGCCATTCTCTTCAGCGGTCAGGGAGTCAAGTTCAAGCGTGTGCCTCGCAGAGTCCTGTCGCTTCAAAATTTCACTCTCAGCGATGAAGAGTGGAACGGCCTGATGGTCCCGATCAACATGGCCTTCTTCTTCAACAACAGCAACGAGAATCGAATCGTCGCCATGTATCCCAGTCCCGCCGGCGCAACCGAATCGCTTCTCGAACTGGAGGCATGGAACGAGATCGCAGCCCGAAACCCGATGCTGAGCGGGATGGAGGCCGATGTCGAGGCACTCCTCGTGAACCGCCTGGGGTACTCACGCGGATATTCCGCGGCGGAATATTACCTGCTGCCGATTGACGAGTGTTACAAACTCGTGGGTCTGATCCGCATGCATTGGAAAGGACTCTCAGGCGGAGCCGAAGTCTGGAGTGAACTTGGCAAGTTCTTTGCTGACTTGAAATCCAAATCTATCGCGATCGCCGAAGGCGCCCAAACCTACGAACAGGCAGAAGAGGAATCGCATGCCTGACTTGAACTTTCAAGTCGAGGGAGTCGAAGTCGTCCAGCACGCCGCCTCGCCGCTGCTGGCATTCAAACTTCGCCTCAACAATTCCAATCCGGCTGAGCCCATTCACACCGTCGCCTTACGCTGCCAGATTCAGCTCGAAGTAACCCGCCGCAGATACACGCCCGAAGACCAGGAACGCCTCCTCGATCTGTTCGGGGAGCCCAGTCGCTGGGGCGAGACCCTTCGCAGTCTCTTGTGGACTCACGCGAATCTCGTCGTCCCTTCCTTCCAGGGAACGACGCTGGTCGATCTTCCCGTCCCTTGTACTTTTGACTTCAACGTGGCCGCCACGAAATATTTTGACGGCCTGGCAGATGGCGATGTCCCGGTCTGCTTGCAATTCAGCGGCACTGTTTTTTACGCAAGCGCCGAAGCCGGTCTGCAGGTCGCTCCCATTTCATGGGACAAAGAAGCGCGCTTCAAGCTTCCGGTAAAGATCTGGCGCGAAATGATGGAGTCCTACTATCCGAACAGCGCGTGGCTCTGCCTGCACAAAGACGCCTTCGACCGCCTGTATCAATACAAGCTTCGTCACGGCATTCCCACCTGGGAAGAGGCGCTTGAGCGTATTGTTCCCGTCGAGGAGACCGTAAGCCGATGAATCTCGCGACCGTGGAAAAAATCGCGAAAGCAGTTTTGTATGAGGGATACATGCTCTATCCCTACCGTCCGTCGTCAGTGAAGAATCAGCAGCGCTGGAACTTTGGCGTCCTCTGCCCGCAGTCGTATAGCGAGGCGCAGAACGGCAGTGAAGCCTGGGCCATGCAGACCGAGTGCCTGGTCGAAGGCGCGCCGCACACGGCCATTGAAGTTCGGGTGCGCTTCCTGCAGTTAGTTGCCCGCACCGTCGGCGAACGGGCCGGCCTGACGAGCCCATCCGCCGAACTGCCCCTCAGCGAGGATGATTTTCGTACGGTGCAAACACTCACAGTCAACGGTCGCGTTTACCGACCCTGGCAGGAGGCTGTTGAACGCGAGGTTTGCATCCCGCAGTGCAATCTGCAATCACTGACGAACGCTCCTGCGATCGAATCCTTTATTTTCTCTGAAGAAAACGAATTGGAGCCGCTTCGCGATTCAACCGCAGTAATCGTCGGTATCCTCGCACGTGAACGAAGGGCCCTTAACGGCGAAGTAGAAGTCAGCGCGGCGAGCCAAAGCGACGGCATCTTCAGGCTAACCGTTCGCATTCGCAACATTGCTTCTTTTGAGGCCACCGCAAACACCAGCCGCGAAGAGGCTTTACCAAGCGCTTTCGTCTCCACCCACACCATTCTGGGCGTTCAGAACGGCACCTTCACTTCTCTTTTAGCGCCTCCCGAGGAAATGGCAGCACTCGCTGCCAACTGTAAGAACATCGGAACATGGCCGGTCCTGGTCGGCGAAGAAGGCAATCGCGATACGCTGCTCTCCTCTCCCATCATCCTCTACGACTATCCGCAGATCGCTCCTGAGAGCGCCGGCGACCTCTTCGATGGCACCGAGATCGACGAAATTCTCTCGCTGCGAATCATGACGCTTACCGACGAAGAAAAGCGTGAGATGAGCCAATCCGACGAACGTGCCCGCCAAATGCTCGAACGCACCGAAACCATGCCTGTGGAACACCTGATGAAGCTCCATGGCGTTCTGCGCGGACTGCGTCCGCTCGACGAGGAGGCCCCTTGAACGAATGGGAATGGCAACTCCTCGAAGAAAAAACTCCAGTTGACCATCTGGAAATTTCTGGAATCGAGGTTCGGCCCGGCAGCCGCGTGCGCCTGCGCCCTCGTCCCGGGGGCGATGTAATGGACATCGCGCTGGCTGGACAAACCGCCACCATTGAGTGCATCGAACAAGATTACGAGGGCAAGCAGCACGTTTGCGTCGTGCTCGACAATGATCCCGGCAAGGACATGGGCTTGCTTCGCCAGCCAGGTCATCGATTTTTCTTCGACGCCGAGGAAGTTGAACCGCTCCCTTTCGAAGAGAGTTCTCAAGTCACGCAAAAGCGGAAGCCCACCATCCTCGTGGCCGGCATCGGCAATATTTTTCTGGGAGATGATGCTTTCGGAGTGGAAGTAGTCCGCCATTTGTCCCGGCGAAATCTTCCCGCAGCAGTCCGCGTCGCCGATTTCGGCATTCGCGGCTTCGATCTTGCTTACGCTCTGCAAGACGGCTACGAAACCACCATCCTCGTCGATGCCTGTCCGCACGGCCACGCTCCCGGCACGCTTTACGTCATTGAGCCGGATCTAACTTCGCTCGACGATCCCAACGCTGCACACGCCCCCATGGAAGCGCACGCCATGAACCCCGAGAGTGTCCTGCGCATGGCGCGCGCGATGAACATCGAAGTCAAAAATGTGCTGCTGGTCGGCTGCGAACCCGAAACTCTCGGCGGCGAAGAAGGCCAGATGGGACTCAGCGCCACGGTCGAGGCCGCTCTGGAAGATGCGGTCCAATTGGTGGAGTCGTTGGTGGAACGAGTGATGAGTAGGAATCGGGCGGATTCAACCCAGTGAACACCCTGTACGCAAATAAGGAGACTGCCGTGGCAACTGAAAAGAATGGAAATGGAATCAATGGCAACGGAATCAGCGATCGGGACACGCTATTCATGCTGAGTGGAGTAGCTCTGGTGGTCTTTGGCGCTGGACTCATCCTTTCCAATCCCATCGCGCGGCGCTATCTCGGCCAGTTCGGCGTCGGCGATCTGGCACAGGCTGCGCTGCCGGATTTGGATCGTTATTTAAAACTGCGGGCGATGTAGAATGCGGAGGAAATTGCAGGGCCCCGGCGGGAATCGTGAGCCTTGCCCGCACAGTGGCAGGCTTTTTGGAAGGAGTACCGCATGTCGCCGAATTCCTCCGACCGTTACATGATCGACACCCGCGTGAGTCAGTTCACAGCGCAGGCGTTTGCCAGCGGACTGATTTCTGCGGTCGCGCACAGTCCCAAGATCGCGATTCGCGAGTGGGAAGGTTTGATTCAAATGGAGCCCGGAACTTTGGCCAATGCGTCGCTTCAGGTTCGCATCAAGGCGAATTCGCTGGAGGTGTTGGACGAGCTTCCAGACCGTGATCGCCGCGAGCTTCACCGGGTGATGAACCAGGAGGTTCTGGAGACATCCCTGTACCCTGCCATCTCCTATGAAAGCAGCAGCGCGCTAGTTGAAAAATTGAAAGAGGATTTATATCGCGTCCAGTTGCGGGGCGAACTGAACTTGCACGGAATCTCCAACCCGCTTCTCCTCGTCGCCCAGGTTGCGATTGGAGTGGACAGCGCTCGCGCCCATGGAGAATTTGTAGTGCGGCAGAGCGATTACGACATCCCGATCGCATCGATCGCCGGAGGGACATTGAAGCTTCTGGACGAACTGAAACTATCTTTCTACGTGGTGGCTCGCAAAGCAACGGAAGAATCGCAAAACTACCGCAGTGCCGCATTCTGATCGAGGATTGATCGCGGGAGGTTGTTCAGTGCATTTCATGATAGAGCCCATTACAACGCCGGAGCGGACCTGGGTTCGCTACACGATCGAAACCAGGGAAAGCACCTTCACTGTCCGGGCATTCTCGGCGGGTTTGCTCTCAGCCTTTGCGCACAATCCCACCATTTCAATTCCCAGTTTCGAGGGAGAAATCCGTGTCGGAGCAGCCGTCGAGGAAAGTACCGTAACCCTCGTGATTCATGCCGCGTCTCTCGCAGCAACCGATGACATTCCGGCCAAAGATCGCAAGGAAATCGATCGGAAAATGCACGAGGAGGCTCTCGATACCGATTCTTATCCAGAAATTGTATACGAGTGCTCGCGTCTAACCGCCAGCAAAACCGGCGAAGGTCAGTATTGGGCCGCTTTGAACGGCGAATTAACCCTGCACGGGGTCAAGCGGGTGCAACCAGTATCTGCGCGGGTGTCAGTGAACGATCAGGGGTTGCGCGCTGTGGGCGAATTCACGGTCCGCCAAAGCGATTACGAAATCCCACCGGTTTCAGCAGTAGGCGGCACGATCAGGCTTAAGGATGAACTGAAATTGTCTTTTAATATTTCCGCCCGCAAGCAACCATGAGTTAGGGCGGGCCCGGTTTTCGAAATGCATCACGACGAAAAAAATCGCGATGTCAGCGGAGAGTGTCACATGTGCCTAGCCATACCAGGAAAGATCGTCGAGATCTCCTCGGAAAATCAGGACTCCGCGCTGGTGGAAGTGATCGGCGTGAGGCGAAGGATTGATTTGGGCCTTTTGCAGGACGACAAGCCTGCCGCCGGGGACTGGGTGCTGGTTCACGTCGGCTTCGCCATGAGCAAGATTAGCGAGCAGGATGCCGCCGATCAGATGAACACGCTCCGCATGCTGGGAGAGATCGACGGAGCCATGCAGGAAGTCCAAGGCTACGGCTTGGAGGACCGCGAGATCGACGCTTCCCGCCTCGACTACAAGGAACCAATCCAATGAGGTTTGTCGATGAGTTCCGCCAACCCGGCCTGATCTCGAAAACCGCCGACGAAATTCGCCGCCTCGCCGGAACCGAACGCCATTACCGCATGATGGAAGTCTGCGGCGGACACACTCACGCCATCTATCGCTTCGGCATGAAAGACATTCTTCCGGAAAATATTGAATTGATTCACGGCCCCGGCTGCCCGGTCTGCGTGCTCCCCATGGGAAGGATCGATGACGGCCTGGCCATCGCCCGGCAGCCCGGCGTTATCTTCGCCGCCTTCGGAGACATGATGCGCGTCCCTGGCACCCAAGGCAGCCCCCTTGAACACAAGGCCCGCGGCATGGACGTTCGCATCGTCTATTCCCCCTCCGATGCCTTGAAGCTGGCGCGCCTCAATCCCGACAAGCACGTGATGTTCTTCGCGATCGGCTTCGAAACGACGGCGCCCTCAACAGCGCTCACCATGATTCGTGCTCAAGCCGAGGGGATCCGCAATTTTTCCGTCTTCTGCAATCACGTAACAATCATCCCGGCCATCCGCGCAATCCTCGATTCCCCGGATATGCGCCTCGACGCCTTCATTGGTCCCGGCCATGTATCCACGGTCATCGGCTGCCGCCCCTACGAGTGGATCGCACACAACGAACACAAGCCCATCGTCGTCTCCGGTTTCGAGCCTCTAGACATGCTGCAATCCATCGTTATGCTGTTGCGCCAGTTGAAAGCAGGCGAGGCCAAAGTTGAGAATCAATACAAGCGCGTTGTTCCCTGGGAAGGGAATCGCGCCGCGCTTCGCGCCATGGCGGACGTTTTTCAGTTGCGCCCGTATTTCGAGTGGCGCGGCCTGGGCTTCATCTCGCAATCGGCGCTTCGCATCAACGACAAATACGCCGAGTTCGATGCCGAGCAGCGCTTTGTGGTTCCCGGCATCCGTGTAACCGATCCCAAAGCCGCCCAATGTGGGGAAGTGCTGAAAGGCGTGCTAAAGCCGCACCAATGTAAACTTTTTGGCCGCGAGTGCACGCCCGAGCATCCCGTTGGCGCACTCATGGTTTCTACGGAAGGATCATGCGCCGCCTATCACAGTTACGAACATCGCAAGGCAGCAATGGTGACTCTGACCGCCTGATGGCTGCCCCGGCAACATTCTCCGATGTGCCCGTCCGGTTTCGCGATTCGCAAATCGAGATGGCGCACGGCGCCGGAGGTAAGGCCAGCCGCAAGCTCGTCGAGGGTTTATTCGCTCCGCTCTTGTTTGGCACGTTTCCCGGGCCGCTAAGCGATGCCGCACACGTTGAGATCAACGGCACCAAGATCGCGATTACGACCGATAGCTTTGTAGTAAAGCCGCTAAGTTTTCCCGGCGGCTCCATCGGCGAACTTGCTGTCAACGGCACGGTAAACGATTTGGCCGTTTCAGGAGCCAAAGCGGAAGCTTTAGTCGTCAGCTTTGTGCTCGAAGCGGGTCTGCCCACTTCAGTTCTCGAAGCCGAAGTGCGTGCCATGGCAAAAGCCGCGCGGGATGCCGGAGTTCGCATCGCCGCCGGCGACACCAAGGTGGTTGAGCACGGCAAGGCTGATCAGATGTACGTCACGACCACCGGAATCGGCCGCCTGCTCCCCGGAGTAACCATCAATCCTGGCTCGGTTCGCGTCGGCGACCGGATCCTGCTCTCAGGCCCCGTCGGCGATCACGGCGTTACGATCCTGCTGGCGCGCAGCGAACTCGATCTCGAAGCCGATCTTCGCTCCGATACCCGCTCCGTCTTTCCGCTGGTCGAAACTCTCGTGAAAGCGGCCGGTCCGGGCATTCGTTGGATGCGCGACCCCACTCGCGGCGGCGCCGCAACTTCTCTCAACGAACTGGCGCGCGACTGCGGCCTTGGTATGGTTCTTTTCGAGGATCAAGTTCCGGTCCGCGATATAGTGCGCGGAGCCTGTGAGTTGCTCGGCCTCGATCCCCTGCACATCGCGAACGAGGGCCAATTTCTTGCCGTTGTTTCCCCGGAATACGCCGACGCTGCTATCAACGCGATCAACCTCGCGCCGGGCGGTAGCGAAGCGCAGGTGATCGGCGAAGTTCGCGAACAACCCGCCGGCACGGTTCTCGTAACAACCCTGTACGGGGGCAGTCGAATCGTAGACATGCTGGTGGGCGACCCTCTGCCGCGAATCTGCTGATGAAAACATTATTCCAGCCCGATGCTCCCTCGACCGCACGAAGTCTGGCGCTTCGAATCGAACAGCGCCTTCTGGAACGAAACCAACTATTCGAACACTTTTTCAATCGCGAAGCTCCACGCCTGGCCACTGCCTGTCGCGAGATGTCGGAACGCTTTCTCCGCGGCGGCCGCCTGCTTGCTTTCGGACGGGGCCCGTACGCCACGGATGCCCAGCACGTTTCCGTAGAGTTCGTTCACCCCGTCATCGTCGGCAAACGCGCTCTGCCGGCGCTCGATCTCTCCGTTCTCTTCCGTCCCTGGCTCGAAGCCATTCTCCAACCTGCAGACATGGTCATGGGATTCGGCCCACCAGAGGGCGATCCTGAAGTCTGGGCGACGCTGCAAGAAGCCGGACTGAAAGGTGCGATGACCTTCGCCCTTCCCGGCATCGAAGGTTCATACGCGATCGAAGCGGCCACGCAGGACCCGTTCATGCATCAGGAATTGATTGAGATTCTCTATCACACGCTCTGGGAGACAGTACATGTCTTCTTCGAGCATCGTGAGTTAGGACACGACGTCGGAGCCTCCGGTTTTCTCTATCCCTTCCTCGGAACAGAAAAACAAGGCACCGCCGGCATCGTCGAAGAGGTTGCTGCGTCCATCTTGATGAAAGCGCAAGACGATGCCACGCTGCGCGCGCAAGTCGCCGACCAGGAGGTCGAACAAATCGCCAAGAGCAGTCTTGCGATTCGCGAGCGTCTCCGTCGCGGCGGCAAAATCATCCTCTTCGGCAACGGAGGCTCGGCCACCGACGCCAACGATTTTGCCATCGACTGCGTGCTTCCGCCCGCAGGCTATCAATCGATTCCTGCGGTATCGCTATCGCTGGAGCCCGCGAACATCACCGCAGTCGCCAACGACATCGGACCCGATGCAATTTTTCTCCGCCAGTTGATTGCGCACGCTCGGCCGGAGGACGTTGCTATCGGCATCTCCACGAGCGGCGGGTCGCGCAACATCATCACGGCACTAGAAGAAGCTCGCAAGCGCGATCTCCTGACGGTCGCGCTGCTTGGTTACGATGGCGGCGAGATCAAGCGCAAACAGCTGGCCGATTTTCCCATCGTCGTAACCTGCGACTACATCCCGCGTATCCAGGAGGTGCAGGCCTCGATCTACCACGTCATGCGCGAATCGCTGGAGGTGCTGTCAAGTGGCCAGGCTTGAGCTTTTTGGCACGCCACGCTGCCCTCACACCGGCGAAATGCGCGATTGGCTGGAGTGGAAGCGCAGTGACTTCATCGAGTACGACGTCGATGCCGACCCCGTGGCCCGCGAACGAATGCGCGAACTCTCCGGAGGTCAGCGCACCGTGCCCATTCTCGTCGAAGACGGGAAAGTGATTCAGGTCGGCTGGCAAGGCCATGGCTGTCTGGTAGACAACCAAGCGCCGACCAGAACGACGACGCGTTGACGCAAACGAATAAATTAAGCGGCTGAAGGAATGCCGGCACCGCTCACCTTGCCATGACGAGAGCCTGCTCCATTCGAATTCACGGTGTTGTGCAGGGCGTCGGCTTCCGGCCATTTGTCCATCGGCTTGCCCGCGATCACTCTCTCAGCGGATGGGTGCTAAACGGAAATGAGGGAGTTGAAATCCACATCGAGGGGCAGGCGCCGGCAGTTCACGCCTTTATCCGGGACTTAAAAGCACAACCGCCGCCGGCCTCCAGCATCGCGGGAATTAACGTCAGCCCCGCCGAGCCCAAAGGCTTGAGCGAATTTACAATTCGCGAAAGCTCGCGCCGCGAGCATCCGACAGTTCGTGTTTCTCCGGACCTACCGGTTTGCGACGACTGCCTGATAGAGCTGTTCGACCCTTCCGATCGCCGTTATCTTTATCCCTACATCAACTGCACCAACTGCGGACCGCGGTATAGCGTAATTCTGGCGTTGCCTTACGACCGCCCGAACACCACGATGAAACCATGGACGCTCGATGATGCTTGTGCAAGCGAATATCGCGACGCAACAGACCGCCGCTTTCACGCGCAGCCCGTAGCCTGCCCCAGTTGCGGCCCGGGCTATTATGTTCACCCTGACCCCGAGGCGGCAGGTGAAAACAATGACAGCATCCGCCGTGCCGCCGAAATGCTTCGTTCCGGGAAAATTCTCGCCGTGAAAGGAATTGGCGGCTACCACCTGGCCTGCGATGCCCGAGAGCCCGCTGCAGTCGCGTCGTTGCGCGATCGCAAGTATCGAAGGGAGAAGCCATTTGCCGTAATGGCGAAAGATCTCAGTGTCGCAAAAACGCTGGTTCATCTGTCACCCGAAGCCGAAGCTCTTCTCACTTCTGCAGCTCGGCCCATCGTCCTTGCCCCGGCCAAGATCCAGTTCAGCGGCGTTGCGCCGGACAACAACGAACTTGGAGTGATGCTTCCCTACAGCCCCCTTCATCATTTGTTATTTGCCGCCGGAGCTCCCGATGTCTTGGTCATGACCAGCGCCAATCGATCGAGTGAACCCATCGCCTACGAAGATGACGACGCGTTGCAGCGCCTGGCCGGAGTTGCCGATTCGTTTCTGATCGGCCAGCGTCCGATCGCGCGGCGAGTCGACGACTCTGTTGCCCGTGCCGGAGTTTTCGGTCCTGTGGTACTGCGTCGCGCTCGGGGTTATGCACCCGGCACTGTTACCACTCTTCCCTCGAGGCGCCCCATTCTCGCCCTGGGTGCGGATCTGAAAAACACCATCACGCTCGTCGTCGACGGCCAGGCGTTCGTCAGTCAGCACATCGGTGACCTGGATCACTATCAGTCGCTCCAGGCATTTCAACAAACCATCGACGATCTCATCGCCATGTACGAAGTTCGCTGGGACGAACTGCTGCTTGTCCACGATCTTCATCCCGAATATCGCTCTACCGCTTACGCGGCGGCTAGTCGCAATCCCGCCACCTGCGCCGTACAACATCATCGTGCCCATATCGCATCCGTCCTTGCGGAGCGAAGAGAATGGACGAAGCGGGTCATCGGCGTGAGCTTCGACGGCACCGGATATGGCGACGACGGTTCGATCTGGGGAGGGGAGATTTTCGTGGGCAGCATGCTGGACGGTTTCTCTCGCGTGGCCCATCTGCGGCGAGCGGCGCTCGCTGGGGGCGACGCCGCTGCGCGCTATCCTGCACAGGCAGCCGCCGGATTTCTCGACCAGGTGGAAGGTCTTCCCGACATGCTTGCCGGTCCGTTCGCATTTCCCGAGCGTTATCGGAAGGCGATGGAGTTGGTGCGTAAGGACATTCGTTCCTTCGTGACGACCTCCGTTGGCCGCCTCTTCGACGGCGCTGCGGCTTTGCTGGGTTTTACGCGCGAAGCAACTTTTGAAGGCCAGGCTGCTATGTGGCTGGAACAACTCGCACGCAGCGCGCCCGATTCCGAGCCGTATTCCTTTCCCTTCACCGGCGACGAATTCGATTTTCGTCCGTTGCTGCAGGCAGTGGTATTCGATCGAATCCGCGGACGAAACATACAAACCATTGCGCGCTCCTTCCAGCTTGGAATCGCCCATGGACTTCGCAATGCCGTGATGGAACTCTCCCGCCGCCATACCATCGATACAATTGTTCTCTCCGGTGGAGTCTTCCAGAACGAGCTTCTACTGGAAGACTTGAAAGCATCATTGATAGGGGAATCTTTGCAGATCTGGACGAATCATGAAGTCCCACCGAATGACGGCGGCGTCAGCCTTGGACAAGCCGCTCTGGCTGCATTTGGCCGTTTCGACAACCTGCAACGCTCTGCGGCCACAGTGAGCGAGCTAAGCCATGCATGAACTATCTATAGCGCTGAGCATCGTCGAACTCGCCGAGGAAGAAGCGGCGCGACGCGGCGTTAGCATTGAAGCAGTACATCTCAGGCTCGGCGCTTTGGCTGGCGTCGTCAAAGACGCATTGCTCTCCTGTTATGAAATGGCCTGCGAGAACACATCGTTGCAAGGGTCGCGACTGGAGGTCGAAGATGTCGCCGTCGTCATTTTTTGTCCGACTTGCAGCGCCGAACGCCCCCTCGGCTCGATCCAGTTATTTTGTTGCCCGGAGTGCGGTACTCCCGCCGCAGAGGTGGTCCACGGCAAGGAACTCGAAGTCGTCGCTCTGGAGGTCCAGGAATGCGCCCCGAACCCCGCTTGATTGAAGTTCGAAAAAATGTTCTCAAGCAAAACGATGTCGTGGCGCGTTCCCTTCGAAACAGTTTTCATGCAGCCGGAGTGTTTGTGGTCAGTCTTGTCTCCAGCCCGGGTTCAGGCAAGACCGCTTTCCTCGAGAAAACGCTCACCCTTCTTCGCCCCAACTTCCGCGTGGCCGCGCTGGTAGGCGACCTTGCCACCGAAAATGATGCGCAGCGTTTAGCCCGTAGCAAGGCGCCAGTCAGGCAAATCACCACCGGCACTCTCTGTCACCTCGAAGCTGCCATGGTGCAAAACGCGCTCGCCGGCTGGAATGTGAACGACCTGGATTTCTTGTTCATTGAAAACGTGGGAAACCTGGTCTGCCCTTCTTCTTACGACCTGGGAGAGGACCTTCGCCTGGTGCTGATCTCGGTGACCGAAGGTGAGGACAAGCCCCTGAAATATCCGACCATCTTCAATAGTGCCGACGTTGCAATCGTCACGAAAACCGACTTGGCTGCCGCTGTTGAGTTCAACTGGGAAACCGCATACAACAATATCCAGGCTGTGCGCCCGGGTATGGCGGTGTTTCAGCTGTCGGCCAAAAGCGGCGCCGGCATGGAAGCGTTTTTGGAATTTCTCGCAACCCGGCTAGCCGACTTGCGCCGCACCGCCGCCGTCTGAGTTAATAAGAACCGCATGATCACCTTTTTGTCGATTCTCGCGGTGGGATTTTTTCTCGGTATGCGGCACGCGACCGATCCCGATCACGTCATCGCAGTCACCACCATCGTTAGCAACCAGCGTCACAGCCTGCGCTCGGCACTCATCGGCGCATTCTGGGGCCTCGGGCACACGCTGACTATCTTCCTCGTTGGCACCGGCATCATTCTCTTCAATCTCGTGATTCCGGTACGCGTCGGCCTCAGCATGGAGCTCTCCGTCGCCATTATGCTCATCATCCTCGGCTTGATGAACATCGTCGGATTTCTGCGCTCCATGCCCCCCGGACCGATCGCGAACGAGGATGCGGATAAAATCATTCATTCTCACGCCCACAGCCACGGCGATCACGTACACACCCATGCCCACGTCCATCACACTGGCGTTCACTCGAATGTGTCCGACCATGCGCCGCTCGCCTGGATGGATCGTGCATTCGGCAGAATCGGCCCATATCAATACCTTCGCCCCTTCGTAGTCGGACTGGTTCACGGACTTGCAGGCTCAGCCGCGGTGGCTTTGCTGGTATTGACAACCATCCGCAACGTCCGCTGGGCCGTGGCCTATCTGTTGGTATTTGGTGTGGGCACAATTGCGGGCATGATGCTGATCACGATGAGCATCGCCTCCGCATTTTCTATGGTTGGAAAAGGACGAGAGAAATTTTCGCGCCGCCTGGCCCTGGCTTCCGGTTTGCTCAGTCTCGGTTTCGGATTTTTCGTCGCGTACCAGATTTGTTTTGTGTACGGACTCTTCACCGCTCACGCCAGATGGATCCCGCAGTAGCGTTCCGCAAGAATTCACAGAATTTATTAAATCTCACTGCAATCTGCCGTGCTTTGCCTTGCCATTCGGTGAGGCTCCGTCGAGAACCAACCTACAAAGGCCATCAATAAACTCCGGGGTCAGATTGTCATGGCGTATGAGAAATCTCATATAGATGGGCCCGTAGAGTGAATCGAGGAGTAAATCCATGTCGATATTCTTGCGCAGTTCGCCCCGCTGTACGGCGCGCCGAAGGGTCGCGTAAGCTTCTTCCCGTCGCGGCCATAGAAAACGTTGGCGGAAAGCGGCGATCAGATTCTTGTCACTTTGGCCCCCGCCGAGCAGCGCTGAAACGATGCGGCCGCGTGGACTGCGAAAAACTTTGACCAGTTGACGCATCTGCTGGCTCATGTCGGTACGAACCGAACCTGTATCGGGAAAGTGCAATCTGGGGGTGGTGCTGCTGGCAAAAGCGTCCGCAATGAGCGCGGCTTTGTCCGGCCACCAGCGATAGACAGTTGCCTTGCCCACTTTGGCATGCGCTGCAACCGCCTCAATGGTTAAATCGGAAAACCCGTTCTTGCCCAACAGGCTCAATGCACTGCGCAGGATCGCCAGCCGTGCCTGTTCGCTGCGCGGGCGTCCCGGAGGACGCTTCGCGTGAATGCCGCTTCTGGCTGGGCCCTTCTGGCGCATGGCGCTACCCTAACATATAATCAAGTGCAGGATTTGGAATCCAATACGGATAGTATCGAATCTAAATCTCGACCTGCGGATTGTCGCTCCATTAAAGCACAGTTAATCCTTATATTGGGTGGTGGCTGATCGATGTGGATTGTTGCATTAGCTCTCCGGCGTCCCTACACATTCGTCGTGATGGCGCTGCTCATCATTATTTTGTTCTTCGTTACGGTAGTTCGTACTCCGGTCGACATCTTCCCTAGCATCGACATTCCAGTGGTTTCCGTAGTCTGGTTTTACACCGGCCTGTCGCCTCAGGATATGGCCGACCGAATTGTCGCTAACTCCGAACGCGGCATCACCACCACCGTCAACGACATCGAGCACATGGAATCCCAATCCGTATACGGACTTGGGGTCATCAAAGTGTTCTTTCGTCCGGGGACAAACGTACAGGGCGCGATTGCGCAAATTACAGCGATAGCGCAGACCACCGTCCGCAGCCTTCCCCCGGGCACCACTCCGCCCCTCATCATTTCTTACAGCGCCTCCACTACGCCCATTGTTCAGCTCGGACTCAGCAGCAAGACTCTGCCCGAGCAACAGTTGTTCGATTTAGGCCAGAACTTTCTTCGCAACTACCTCGCGACGGTACAAGGCGCCGCGACTCCCTTTCCTTACGGAGGAAAGATTCGTCAGGTTCAAGTCGACCTGGATTTGGCGAAACTCCAGGCCTACGGGCTCCAACCGAATGACATTGTCAACGCCGTCAACGCGCAAAACGTCATTCTTCCGAGCGGCACCATCAAGATGGGTTCGCTCGAATATAACGTGGAGATGAACGGAACGCCGCAGACCATTGCGGAGTTGAACGATCTGCCTGTCAAAACTACAAATAGTTCCACGCTTTACATGCGCGATGTCGCTCACATTCGCGACGGCTTCGCGCCTCAAACCAACATCGTGCGCCAGGATGGCAATCGCGGCGCTCTGATGTCGATCTACAAGATCGGGAATTCGTCCACTCTGGAAATTGTTAAAGGCATCAAGGATATTGTCGCCATCGCAGCCCAAGCGCTGCCGCCAGAACTAAAAGTCACTGCGCTGTTTGATCAATCTCTTTTTGTGCGCGCTTCGATCTCAGGAGTGGTACGCGAAGGTGCGATCGCCGCCGTTCTCACTGCCATCATGATCCTCATTTTTCTCGGGGACTGGCGTCCGACGATCGTTATCCTGATCTCCATTCCGCTCTCCGTTTTTTGTTCGATCATTCTCCTTGGGGCCATTGGCCAGACGATCAACATCATGACCCTGGGAGGACTGGCACTTGCCGTCGGCATTCTCGTCGATGATGCCACCGTCGAAATTGAAAATATCGAACGCAATCTCGCCATGGGTAAGGAGATGCGCCAGGCGATTCTTGACGGCGCCCAGCAAATCGCTGTGCCCGCATTCGTCTCGACGCTTAGCATTTGCATCGTCTTCGTGCCCATGTTCTTTCTTTCCGGTGTTGCCAAGTTCCTGTTCGTGCCTCTCGCCGAGGCCGTGAGCTTCGCCATGCTGGCCAGCTATCTGCTCTCGCGAACTCTGATACCTACTCTGGTGATGTACATCATGCGTGGGCACGAGCATCGTTCGGAAACCGGGAAGTCGTTCCTGGGCCGCTTCCAGCGCGGCTTCGAGCGCAAGTTTGAAGACTTCCGCCGCGGCTACGAAGCTCTACTGGAAACTACCCTCGAGCATCGCAGTGTCTTCGTCGCATGTTTCCTGGCTTTCTGCCTGCTTTCGCTCGGGCTCTTCGTATTCCTGGGACAGGACTTTTTTCCTCAAGTGGACGCTGGTCTTCTCCGCCTGCACGTGCGCGCCCGCCCCGGCCTGCGCGTGGAAGAGACCGCCCGGCTCTGCGACGAGATCGAGGCCACGCTCCGCCAGGAAGTTCCGCCGGGTCAATTGCAGACGATTCTCGACAACATCGGACTGCCCAACTCCGGTATTAATCAGTCCTACAGTTCAAGCGGGACCATCGGCACTGGCGATGCCGAGATTCTGATCGCGCTCGATCCCGAGCATCACCCTCCTACCGCCGGGCTTACGCGCCATCTGCGGGAACTACTGCCGCAGCGCTTTCCCGGTGTCGAGTTCTTCTTTCAACCAGCGGATATCGTTACCCAGATTTTGAATTTCGGATTGCCCGCGCCCATCGACGTGCAAGTCATCGGCGCAGACGTAGGCAGCAACTATTCGATTGCCCAGCAGATTGCTAACAAGATGCGGCACATTCCAGGCACGGCCGATGTGCACGTGCAACAAATGTTGTCGTTGCCCACGGTGCACATGGATATTGAACGCACCCGCGTAACCCAGGTGGGGCTTACGGCGCGCGATGTGGCACAAAGCGCGCTGGTCTCGCTCAGCGGCAGTTTTCAAACCTCACCGAACTTCTGGCTGAATCCAAAAAACTCCGTCACCTACCAGGTCGCCGTGCAGTCACCGCAATATCGCATGACCAATCTGCAGGATCTGATGAACATTCCTGTGATTTCCCAGCAAGGCCCGCAACTCATGGGCAACCTCGTGCAAATTAGTCCCGCAGTGCGGCCGGCCTCGGTAAGCCACTGGAACATATCTCCCGTCATTGACGTTTACGCGAGCACGCAGGATCGTGATCTCGGCGCCGTTGCCTCCGAAACTGACAAAGTGCTCAGCACATTCAGGGATCATCTGCCGCGCGGCACTACTCTCGTGGTCCGCGGCCAGGTGGCCACCATGCGCTCGTCATTCTTCGGATTGGGCATCGGATTGATCGGGGCGATTCTGCTGGTCTATCTTCTGATTGTCATCAATTTTCAGTCCTGGCTCGATCCTTTCATCATTATCGCCGCGTTGCCTGGCGCCCTTGCGGGGATCTGTTGGTTTCTTCTGCTGACGCGCACGACGCTCAGCGTCCCATCACTTACCGGCGCAGTTATGTGTATGGGTGTCGCCACTGCCAACTCAATTTTGATGGTCAGCTTCGCGCGCGAGCAACTGGACGAAGGTATTCCCGCACTGCGAGCCGCTGTCTCTGCCGGATACACCCGCGTTCGTCCAGTCCTGATGACCGCACTCGCGATGATTATCGGCATGGTGCCGATGGCGCTTGGATTTGGCGAAGGCGGCGAGCAGAATGCACCCCTGGGGCGCGCCGTGATTGGCGGTTTGTTATTCGCAACTGTGGCGACATTATTCTTTGTACCGAGCGTGTTTGCCATATTCCACGGCCGCCGCGAGGCTAAGCGCGCTGGCCAAAACCAGGCATAATGTTTGTGAGAAATTGGAGTCATACATGAGTGATGAAGAAGAATCTAAGCTGGCGCCGACGGGCCTGCAGCCGGTCAATGCCGATCCCAGTTCTCGCCCCGGTCAACACGGTGACCAGCAAGATCAGTCCGAAGACCACCATGCCCGCAGTGCGCAAGCTCAACGCGACCAGGAGATCGAGGAGATCCAGAAACACGCCCGGCATCAACCACCGCAAATCCAGGCGCCGCCGGAGCTTCCACCAGCGCCCCCGCGGAAGGCTTTGTTTATGGTCGGGTTACTTCTGCTGGTTCTCCTGGTTGCCGGAGGAATCACGCTCTTCTTCCGTTTCAGCCACGAGCAGGCTCTCGCCAAAGAGACGGAGCGTGAAACCGTGCCCACCGTCGCTGTGGTGAATCCGCAATCGGAAAAGCCGGACGAGGATTTGGTTTTGCCCGGCTCGCTGCAAGCTTACGAAGAGTCTCCGATTTACGCGCGGACTAACGGATATCTAGTGAGCTGGTACAAAGACATTGGCAGCCGCGTGACCAAGGGCGAGCTGCTGGCAAAGATCGACACTCCGGAAGTTGATCAGGAACTGAATCAAACGCGTGCCGCTCGTGAGCAGATTGTGGCGCAACTGGAGTTGGCAAAAATCAGCGCCGATCGTTGGGAAAACTTGCGCAAAAGCGATTCAGTTTCCGCTCAGGAAGCCGACCAGCAGACCAGCGGATACAAACAAGCGCAAGCCAACCTCCTGGCAGCCGATGCCAACGTCCGCCGCCTCGAACAACTCGAGGGCTTCAAAGACGTTTATGCGCCTTTTTCCGGTGTGCTCACCCGCCGCAACGTCGATCCCGGCGCCCTCATCAACGCCGGCGCGGGAGCCGCCGGGCGCGAACTGTTCGACATCGCGCGGGTCGATCCGCTGCGCGTCTTTACCAGCGTACCGCAAGCCTATGCCCCGTTGATCAAGGTCGGGGCCAAGACGGCAGTCACGTTGCAGGAATTTCCGGGCCAAACATTTGCCGGTGTGATCGCCCGCACCGCCGAGGCTATCGATCCCGCTACTCGCACCTTGTTGACAGAAGTCGACGTCCCCAACAAGGACGGGCGACTGTTGCCCGGATCATTCGGAGAGGTTCACTTCGCCGTAGGCAACAACGTCAATAAAGTCACGGTTCCGGTGAACACCATGCTGTTTCGGGCTGACGGCCCCGAAGTCGCTGTGATTGGGCCCGGCGGCAAGGTACAACTTCGGCGCATCAACATAGGCCGGGACTATGGCACCTCGTTAGAAATTCTCGGCGGCGTTGCCTCCACCGATCAAATCGTCGTCAATCCCCCGGATTCTCTCGAAGATGGTCAGCCGGTAAATGTGGCCCAATCCCGGCCCAATCAACAACAGCCAGGCCAACCTGCTTCGCAAGGCCAGCCTGCGCAGATGAAGAACAGCCGGGAGAAGGGAAGCGCGCAGTGAAGCGTGTCCTGTTTCTCACGATGATTGCGCTGCTGGCACTCGCAGGCGGATGCACGGTTGGCCCGCGCTACAGCCGGCCCGCAGCGCCCGCTCCCGCGCCCGACGCTTGGAAGACGCAGCCCCCTTGGCAACAAGCTGTCCCCAAGGATTCAATCCCTAAGGGCACATGGTGGCAGGTTTTCAGCGATCCAGCTCTGGACGCCTACGAACAGCAGTTGCTTCAGGCGAATCAATCTCTGCTGGCTGCGCGCGACCGCTTGAATCAGGCTCGCTCGTTGGCGCGCGTAGCTACCGCTGACTACTTCCCGCAACTCTCCGCGGATCCCAGCGCCGTGCGGCAGCGCGGTTCGGGTAATCGTCCTCTGAATGGAGCCTCACCGACCATCGTTAACGGAGTAGTACAGCCCGTTTCACCCTACACGCAGAACGTTTTCACGATTCCATTCTCTGTAAGCTACGAGGCCGATCTCTTCGGACGTGTTCGACGCAATCTCGAGGCCGCCAACGCCTCTCTTCAATCCAGCGCCGCAGATCTGCAAAATGTTCAGCTCGTGCTCACTGCTGAACTCGCCGCCGATTACTTCTCCCTCCGCGAGCTGGACGCTGAATTTCAAGTGGTTCAGGAATCGGTCGGCTACCAGCAGAAGGGGCTCGACCTTGTGAACCGGCGCCACGACGGCGGCGTTGCCAGCGGATTGGAAGTCGCGCAGCAAGCCGCGCTGCTGGACTCCACCCTGTCGCAGCTCGCCCTGGTGCAACAGTCACGCGCTCAATTTGAACACGCCATCGCAGTGCTGGTGGGCCAGGCCGCCTCAAGCTTCAGCGTTCCGGTCGCACCATTGCGCGCTACGCCGCCCCCGGTTCCACTCGGAGTTCCCTCCGACGTCCTCGAGCGCCGTCCCGATATCTCTACCGCGGAACGACAAATGGCCTCCCAGAATGCTCAGGTCGGAATTGCGAGAACCGCATTCTATCCGCACGTCACGCTAGGTGGTTCCGGCGGATACCAGAGTGTCGATGTGACCAAGCTCCTCAATGCCCCAAGCCTGATCTGGTCGCTCGGAGCCGACGCTCTGGAACCGATCCTCCAGGGCGGCCGGAACCGCGCCAATCTCGCCGCCGCGCGCGCTGCCTACGATCAGTCTGTTGACAACTATCGCCAATCGGTTCTCACCGCTTTCCAGCAAGTCGAAGATGGCATCAGCAATCTGAGCACGCTTGCCCAGGCTCTATCCACGCAAGCCGCGGCTGTAGACGACGCACGCCGCGCTCTGGACATCGCCAACGACCGCTATGTCGGCGGAGTCACCACCTACCTCGATGTGATCACCGCTCAAACCACTTTGCTGACCAGTGAGCGCTTGCAGACGCAACTATTAGGCCAGCAAATGGTCAGTTCCGTTTTTCTCGTGAAAGCGTTAGGCGGCGGTTGGGACGCAAGTCAGATCAAGGATGAGCAGGTTCATCCGAACGCAGGCCAGATTTTACAACCCTAAGTTGCCCGCAAAACTGTGGCGCGCAAGTACATTGAGCCTCATTAGCCCGCAGTCAATCTTGACAGTAGCGTCAAATCAGCCTACTATCATAGCTGGATGAAATATTTCCATCTTCCCTATCATCTTTTCGTAATTCAGCCTCATTAAGTTCTGATCTTCATTTCGACGCCTTCGCGTCGGAAGCTCGTGTGATCGTTTTCGCGAATTGAGCCAAAAGGGAGAAACATGACAAATACCAAGTTTCTTGTACGTGTGAACCGCAGCGGTACGCGCGCCCCTGAATACGTGCAGCGCATTGACCGGATTCCCATCCAGACCACTACCAACCGCAAGCTCGCTCTGGCGATGGGCCGATTCACCGCTGAAGACGCGGTCAAGACCATCCAGAACTCCCGCTGCACCCCCGAACTGATCTCAGTCCAGGTAGTTGCGTAGTCGTATCTTAGATCTGCGATCTGCAGCCTTAGCCTCAGGGCTAGGGCTTTTTTTTTGGGATAAATCCTTTCGACTTCAGCGGCCCGAAGGCGAAATTCCCTCCGCTTTCGGCTGGCATTTGTGGGCGTTGAACTGTTCCTGAATTGCGGATTGAGCATTACCCCTATCAGCGTCTCCCGCAAACTGCGCGTTACATCGCTCACAGATTCCGAGCACTGGCACGTTCCTGATTTTTCTCACGATCCTAAGACTAGGCTTTGGCATGATTGCAGTCTAGCGCATCAGGTAGGGAGGGCGTAACGCCGTGGAAATCAAACGGCACCACTACCGTTCAGTGAGTTTTTTCGCGGCAACGATTCTGCCGTAGTATTCTCGCGTGGACGACAAGTTCTCGCTGGGGAAAGGACTGTCCGCTTGGCAAATGACGAGAAGTCCGGCTACAACCGCTTTCTCCTGCTCGTGGCAGGACTTGGCGGTCTTCTCTACGGGGTGGATGTAGGAATCATTGCAGGCGCCCTGCCTTATCTGGAAGCCACTTCCGGCTTCAATGCGGGCCAGCTTTCAACGGTGGTTGCAGCCGTGTTGCTGGGAAGTGTGATCTCGACGTTGTTTGCGGGCACTCTGGCGGACTGGATGGGCCGCAAACCTCTGATGGCACTCAGTGGCGTGCTTTTTGTCGTCAGCATCCCGATGATTGCGCTTTCGCATGGCTATCAGCCGTTAATTCTTGGCCGACTGCTGCAAGGTATTAGCGCAGGTTTGATCGGCGTCGTCGTCCCGCTTTATTTGGCGGAGTGCCTTTCAGCATCGACCCGCGGTAAAGGCACCGGCATCTTCCAATGGCTTCTGACGCTCGGCATCGTAACTGCCGCTGTGGTCGGAATGTTTTTCAGTATTCGTGTCGATGAAGTAGCGAAACTCGCCGACCCGTCCAGACTGTTCGCATTCAAAGACACGGCCTGGCGCAGCATCTTCTGGGTCTCGCTGCCTCCCGGCATTTTATTTGTGATCGGCAGCTTGCTGGTTGCGGAGTCGCCCCGCTGGCTCTTCCGCCGCGGCAGGCGCGATGCCGCCTATACCGCGCTGCTTCGCTCGCGCACCACCGATCAGGCAAACCTCGAACTCGCGGAGATGGGAGAGGCTGCCGCCGCCGAAAAAGCCCAGACTTCCGCCGGCACGAAAGTAAAAGAATCCCTGCTGCGCCGAAAGTACGTAATCCCGTTCCTGCTCGCCTGTGTGATTCTCGCCTGCAATCAAGCCACGGGTGTGAACTCCATCATCGGCTACAACGCTAACATCCTGTTGCAGAGCGGTCTCTCCGACGTGCAAGCCCATTGGGGTTACGTTCTCTTCACGATCGTAAATTTCTTGATGACCATCGGCGGCGTAGTGCTGGTCGACCGCAAGGGGCGCAAATTTCTTCTTTCTCTCGGCAGCGCAGGCATTATCGTCTCGCTGCTCTTCACAGCCA
>Ga0308309_10000391_pt1 | contig 28405 bp, 27 predicted proteins | sample HubBroMetageWFT5_FD_192491 | JGI IMG/M metagenome (GOLD analysis project Ga0308309, IMG submission 192491) | Warmed and freeze-thawed soil microbial communities from the Hubbard Brook experimental Forest, New Hampshire - Hubbard Brook CCASE Soil... | ecosystem: Environmental > Terrestrial >...
GGACACGGCGCAGGACGGCGAGATCGTGGTGGCGCTGGTGGGGGAGGAGGCGACCGTGAAGCGCTTCTTCCAGGAAGCCGACCACGTGCGCCTGCAGCCGGAGAACGAGGCGATGGAGCCGATCCGCAGCCGGGACGTGCGCGTGCTCGGCAAGGTAGTCGGGCTGATGCGGAGCATGACGTGACCAGCTGCGCGCTCCCGGAAGCTCCCTCGCTGTTCGAATCGGTCGACGAGGGCGGCACGCTGGACGAGCTGATCGTTTCGGTCTGGCAGGGCTTGGGCGCTCATGCGACCGTCGAGTGTCCGGTTTGCCGCGAGGAGATGGCGCCAGAGTATGGGGTGCACGCCCGCGCGATCGGCGGCCGCTGCTCGACGTGCGGCTCGTCCATGCGCTGATCACGGACTACTCGACGGCTCGCTGAGCGCGGATTGTTTGACGGTGGGCTGAGCGCGGACGACTCGACGGCGCGCTGACCAGGGACTATGCTTGACCGCTGGAGGCCGAGCAGTCGCGGAGGTGATGAGCCTTCGAGGAAAGTCCGGACATCACAGGGTAAGGGTGGTTGGTAACGCCGACCCGGGGAAACCCGCGGGAAAGTGCCACAGAAAAGACACCGCCTAAGCCTGGAGCCGCTGCAGAGCCCCAGGCCGGTAAGGGTGAAATGGTGCGGTAAGAGCGCACCGGCGTCGCGGTGACGCGGCGGCCAGGTAAACCCCACTCGATGCTAGGCCAAGCAGGACCGTTTGCAGGTGACCCGCCAAGGTCCGGGTAGGCCGCGCAGATGGATGACTGCTCTCGACAGAATCCGGCTTACAGGCCTCCTACGGAAAGACCCCGCCCCGGCGGGGTCTTTCTACGTCGGCCAGCGCCGCCAGGGCCGCCGCGTCACCCGGAACGCCGTGGACGGCGCCACCCGGGAACGCCGCGGCGCTTCCCAGGTACAGGCCGCGCAGCGGCGTACGGTAGGGAGACAGGCGCGGAACAGGGCGGAACACCACCTGGCGCAGCCGGTAGCTGCCGCCGCCGACATCCCCGCCGACCAGGTTGCGATCGCGTCGCTCGAGCTCGGCCGGACCCATCACGTGGCGCGCGAGGATCAGGTCGCGAAAGCCGGGTGCGAACCGCTCGACCTGGGCCTCGATGCGCTCGGCCAGCGGGTCGAGTTCGGCACCCCAGTCGACCCCGCTCGGCGGTGCCCGAGTGTAGGCCCAGGCGGTGTGTCGGCCGGCGGGCGCACGTGAGGGATCGGCCAGCGACTGCTGCCCGAGAAGGAGAAACGGCCGGTCGGGAAGGCGCACACCTCTGTCCGCGAGCGTCTTGGCCAGTTCCTCGTCCCCGCCCGCGACGTGGACCGTCCCAGCAGCCCGCGGCTCGCCGGCCTCCCAGGGGATCGGCCCGTCGAGCGCCCAGTCGACCTTGACGGTCGCCGGTCCGTACCTGTATCGGCGCAGGAGCGAGCGGTAGGTCCGGGGTAGCGCGTCGCCGGCAAGCCGCGCCAGCGCGTGAGGCATCACGTCGGCGATGACGACATCGGTCGCGATCCGCTCGCGCTCGGCGACTCGCTCGCTGTCGCCGACTCGCTCGCTGTCGGCGACCTGCTTGCCGTCGGCGACTCGCTCGCTGGCGTCGACCCCCGAGCCCGCGACGACCGGCGAGCCCGCGGCGACCCGGACGGCGGCGACGCGACCGTTCGCCGCCTCAATCGACTCGACGAGCGCCCCTGTGCGCACCTCACCGCCGAGCTCGCGGAGGTAGGCGACGAGCGCGTCGGTCAGGCGCTCCGCGCCGCCGGAGGGACTCGGCCAGCCGACGGCGTGTCCCATCAGGTTCAGGTACACGATCGCGGCGGCGCTCCCCGCCCCGGCGGGGGGCACGTCGGCGTGGCCGGCCGAACCGTACAGCCACGCCCGCGACCCGCTGCCGTCGAACAGCCGGCGTGCGAGCCCCTCAGCGGAGCCGGGGATCAACCGGGCGAACCGGGCGGCGCCGAGCGGCCCGAGGTCGGTGAGGAGACGGACCGCGCCCGCGACCGGAGGAAACGCGCCGAGCATCGTGGCCCGGATCGCCTCGAACCCGTCGAGCAGCGGCACGACGAACTCCCGCCATCGTCGGCCGTCGCCTGGGTGCTTCGCGTCGAGGCTCGCTTCCGTGCGCTCGACGTCTCGATACAGCGCCACCGCTTTGCCGCCGGGAAGCGGGTGGGCGTAACAGGCGCCCGGATGCGTCCAGCGCAGCCCGTGGCGCGCGAGTGGCATTCGCGCGAACACCGGGGAAGCCGCGGCGGCCGGGTAGACCGACGAGAACGTGTCGTGGTGAAATCCCGGCAGGGTCAGCTCCTCGGTCCGGACGGCGCCACCCGGGCGATCCGCGGCCTCGAGGACGGTCACCGCGTGTCCGGCCTCGGCCAGCCGGATGGCCGCCGCGAGGCCGTTTGGGCCGGCGCCAACGACGACGGCCTTCATCAGGGGGGCACGGGCGCGCCCGCGAGTCCGACGATCGCGCCGACGATACCCGCGCCGACGAGCGTGACGACGATGCCGCGCCGCGCAATCAGCAGAGCGACTGCGGCGACGCCGAGGAGTACGAACTGCCAGGTCTCGCGCAGCGCGGCCGCCAGCGGAATCGAGGCGCCGAGGATGGCTCCGATCGCGGCCGGGCCGGCGCCGCCGAGAAAGGCCTGTGCGCGCGGACTCGTACGGACCTGCTCGAAGTGGCGACCACCGATCAGCACGAACGCAAACGAAGGAAGGAAAGCCACCAGCGCGGCCAGCGCGGCACCGCCGACGCCGTGTGCCGCATACCCGACCGCGGCCACGGTGGCGACGACCGGACCCGGGGTGATCTGGCCGAGCGCGACTGCATCGAGGAACTGGGACGAGGTCATCCAGTGATAGGTGTGGACGGCGTCCCCCTGCATCAAGGGGATGATCACGAACCCGCCGCCGTAGGACAGCGCCCCGACCTTGAACGCCACCCATGCCACCGCTCCGAGTCCGCCGGCGCTCGCGGTCGCCGCCACCGCCGGCGCGGCGAACGGCACCCAGCCGTGCGCGCGCGCCCGGGACCCGAAGCCGCGGACGATTCCGAGCTCGACGAGACCGCACGCGAGCAGCACGAGCACCAGATAGGGGCCGATCGTCGCCGCCGAGCCCGCGCCGAGGATGGCGTAGCCGAACCAGCGGGACGGGTGCGCCGCGCGCGCCAGGCTTGGCCGGGCCAGGTCAGATCCGGCGCGGACGGCGACCGCGGCCACCGCGGCGCCCGCCCCCGCGCCGGCGCCTCGGACCCACACCGGCGGGGAGGAGCCGAAGAACAGGATCGACAGCAGGATGATCAGCACCACCGCGGGGACGATGAAGCCGAGCCCGCCGACCACCGCGCCGCGCGGGCCTCCTACCCGGCGCGCGAGGAAGATCGCGAGCTGCGTCGACGCGGGCCCGGGCAGGAGGTTGCAGGCGGCGAGTGCGTCCTCGAACTCGCGGTGGTCGATCCAGTGCTCTTCGTCGACCACCAGACGCCGAAGGAGGGCGATGTGAGTTGGCGGTCCGCCGAAGCCGATCAGACCGATCCGCGTCCAGTTGAAGGCAATCGTCCGCAGCGGAACGGTTTCCGCGGCGGGGTCCGGCATCAGCCCACCGGTCCGGATCCGGCGGCGACTCGGTCAATCGCGGTGCCGTCGAGCCGGTGAAGGACCCACTCGTCCAGGCGCGCGGCGCCGACCTTGGCGTAAAAGCGGAGCGCGGGCTCGTTCCAGTCGAGCGCCGCCCACTCCAGTCGAGTGTGCCCTCGCGCCAGCGTGATCTTCGCGACATGGGCGAGGAGCGCGCCCCCGACGCCGGAGCGGCGATGGGCCGGCGGGACGTAAAGGTCCTCGAGCCAGATGCCCGGCCGGCATTCCCAGGTCGAGAACGTCTGGTGGAACAGTGCGAACCCTGTGGGCTGCCAGACGCCCGGATCCGAGCGTGCCTCGGCGATCACCGCCTCGGCGGACGGCGCCGGTCCGAACAGCGCATCCTCGAGCAGCTCAGCGGTGCCGGCGACCTGGTCTCGGCCGTGCTCGTACTCGGCCAGTTCGAGGATCCAGCCGAAGATCAGCCCGACGTCGTCCCGGCGGGCATCGCGAATGGTGAGATCGACGGGCAAAGCGGGCTGACAATAACCGTTGCACGGGTCGCTGCTGCGCCCCTCGGCGAGTTCCGAGAAGATGTGCGCGCCGATGTCACTCGTGCCCAAAGCGATCACCGCACCGGTGAGCCGGGTCGGAGCCGCTGCGCAGAACGCGCTCGAGGTCGCGCGGTTCGGCGGGCTGGCGACCGATGACGAGCCGTCGCCGTACGAGGTCGTCGCGGAGGAGCGCGTGTTCAGGCTCCGCCGCTACTACCCGGGGACGAGCAACGGCGCGCCCGCGGTCCTGCTCGTACCGCCGCTGATGCTGGCGGCTGAGGTCTACGACGTGTCCCCGCGCAGCAGCGCCGTCACGATCCTCCACGAGCACGGGGTCGATCCCTGGGTGATCGACTTCGGGGCACCTGAACGCGAGAAGGGCGGGCTCGAGCGCACCCTCGCCGACCACGTGCTTGCGGTCTCAGAGGCGGTCGATCGGGTTCGGAGCGAGACCGGCCGCGACGTTCACCTCGGCGGTTACTCGCAGGGCGGCATGTTCGTTTACCAAACCGCTGCCTACCGGCGGAACGATGGTCTCGCCTCGCTGGTCACGTTCGGGAGCCCCGTCGACACGCGGCAGGGGGCTCCGTTCGGGATCCCGGGTCAACTCGCCGTCGAGGTCGCCGAGGTGCTCGCGCTGGCGTTCCGTGGCGGCGGCGTCCCCGCATGGTTCAGTCGGAGCGGCTTCCTCCTGCTCGACCCCGTCAAGTCCGCGCGCAACCGGATCGAGTTCCTGCTCCAGCTTCACGACCGCGAGGCCCTGCTGCCGCGCGAGCGACAACGCCGGTTTCTCGAGGCCGAGGGGTGGGTGGCGTGGCCCGGGCCGGCGCTCGCGGAGTTCGTCGCGCAATTCGTCGCGCACAACCGGATGCTCGAAGGCGGCTTCGTGATCGAAGACCAGTTGCTCAGTCTCGCCGACATCGCCGTGCCCATCCTGTCGGTGGTGGGTACGGTCGACGAGATCGCGCCCGCCGGCGGCGTGCGCGCGATCCGCCAAGCCGCGCCGCGAGCCGAGGTCTACGAGCTGCCCGTACCTGCGGGCCACTTCGGTCTCGTCGTCGGGTCGATCTCGACGGCTGTGACCTGGCCGACGGTGGCGGCCTGGGCGCATTGGCGAGCGGGCGAGGGCGAGTTGCCGGACAACCTCCAGCGCATCCCGGAGGACGGCGCCCTCGAACTCGCGCCCGAGGTACGCAACCGTTTCGGCTACGGGGTCGAGCTCGCCGCGGCGGTCGGGGTCGGGGCGGCGCGCTCGGCGCTCGGGCTGGCCGAGCGCGCGATGCGTGGCGCCCGCGGGCTCTCGCGTGAGGCCGCCGCCCAGCTCCCGCGACTGGCGCGACTCGAGCAGCTGGAGCCGAACACACGGGTCTCGCTGGGGCTGGTTGTCGAGGAGCGCCGTCGCCGGGCGCCCGGCGACGTGTTCTTCCTGTTCGAGGACCGGGCGTATACCGCCGGGGAGGTGGGGGAGCGGATCGACAACGTCGTACTCGGCCTTCTGTCGATCGGCGTCCGGCAGGGCGAGCAAGTCGGTGTGCTCATGACCGCGCGCCCAAGCGCGCTGGCGATCGCGGCGGCGATCAGTCGGATCGGCGCGGTCGCCGTCCTGATGCGACCCGACGGGGACGTCCGGCGAGAGGCGAGGCTCGGGCAGATCGAGCGGATCGTCGCGGACCCCGAGTGCGCCGAGCAGGCCTCGGGGCTCGACGGCGTCGAGACGTACGTGCTCGGGGGCGGTGGCTCGCCCCGCGACCTCGGGATCGCCCGGGCCACCGACATGGAGCAGATCGACGTGGCTGTGGTGACTCTGCCGCGCTGGTACACGCCGGACCCCGGGCGCGCCCGCGACCTGGCGTTCATCGTGTTCAGCGGCGAGGGCGAGTACACGCGCGCGAGCCGGATCACGAACCGCCGGTGGGCCCAATCAGCGTTCGGGACGGCCTCGGCGGCCGCGCTCGGCCCCGCGGACACCGTGTACAGCGTCACGCCCGTGTATCACCCCTCCGGTCTGATGATGGGCATCGGCGGAGCGATTGCCGGGGGCGCTCGTCTGGCCGTTGCCCGCAAGTACGATGTGTCCACCTTCTGGGAAGAGGTCAGACGCTACGGCGTGACGGTGGCGTCGTACACATGGACGAGTCTCGACGAACTCGTCGATGCCCCGCCGCAGCCGGCCGAGCGGCACCATCCGCTGCGCCTGTTTATCGGCTCGGGCATGCCCCGCTCGCTGTGGCGCCGCGTCGAGGAGCGGTTCAACCCGGCCCGCGTCGTCGAGTTCTATGCGTCGACCGAGGCGGGTGCGATCCTCGTCAACGTCCGCGGCGCGAAGCACGGCTCGATGGGTCGGCCCCTGCCGGGCAGCGCCGAGGTGCGGATCGCCGAATATGACCTCGAGACGGAAGGTCTGGCGCTCGGTCGCAACGGATTCGCGAAGCAATGTGGCGTCGATGAGGTCGGGATGCTGCTCGCGCGGGTGAGCCCCAACGACCAGCTCAGCACCACGCCGCTGCGTTCGCTGTTTGAGCGCGGCGACGCGTGGGTTGTGACCGGCGACCTGTTCCGGCGCGACGCAGACGGCGACTACTGGCGGGTAGACGGCGCCGGCGACGTGATTCGCACCGACGACGGGCCGGTGTTCACCACGGCGATCCGGGATGCGCTCGGCGCCATCCCCGCGGTCGATCTGGCGCTCGCCTACGGGGTGCCTCGCGAAGCGGATGACCACGACGTCGCGGTGGCCGCGGTCACGCTGCGCGCGGGTCGCGAGCTGACCGCCCGCGAGCTCAGCCGGGCGCTGGGTGGGCTCGAACGCGAGCAGCGACCGGCGCTCGTAAACGTCGCGGACCGGATCCCGGTGACGACCTGGTTCCGGCCGCTGGCCCAGGAGCTCCGTGCCGCCGGAATTCCGGAGTACGGGGAGGGCGAGCAGGCGTGGTATCTCGACGCGTCCGGCGCGGCGTACAGGCCCCTGACAGCCGCCGCCCGACAGCGTCTGACCCGGGGTCCGGCTACGCGGAAGCGGGGAGCGTCTCGCCCGAGTAGAGCTTGACGACGCGCACGGTGCCCGCTGGCGCCGCGTTGATGCAGAGCTCGCACAGCACGCATTCGTCGAGGTTCTCCTCGACGATCTCGACGCCGTTCGGTCCGGCGCGGAAGATGTCGACCGGGCAGACCTCCTCGAGCTTCGCGGCCATGCCGGAGTCGCTCGCGACCGGCTCGTCCACCTCGACAGCGATGAACAGCGCCTCGGTCATACCTTCGCTCCGATCCGGTCCTTGACGATCCGTGGGATCTCGGAGATCTCCTCGGCGACGACGATTCCCGCCTCGGCCAGGCGCTCGATCTTCTCGGTCGCGGTGTCCTCCTTGCCCTCGACGATCGTCCCGGCATGGCCGAAGCTCATTCCCGGCATCTCGTCCATGAACCGCCCCGCCATGAACGCGACGATGGGCAGGCGCGAGTGGGTGTCCGTGACCCAGCGCGCCAGCTCGGCCTCCATCCGCCCGCCGGGCTCGGTATAGATCACGATCGCCTCGGTTTGCGGATCAGCCTCGAACAGCGGCATGAGCTCCGCGTAGGTCGAGCCGATGATCGCGTCGCCGCCGATCGAGACCGCGGTGGATTGACCGAGCCCCGCCGCGGTCAGGGTCGAGGACATCTCGGTGGTCATGCCCCCGCTCCGCGAGATCACGCCCACGGGACCAGGGCTATAGGACTTGGCGGCGTCCTTGGCCGGACCGCCGATGCCGCCCATCTTGATCACGTCGGGGACAATGATCCCGAGGCAGTTCGGTCCGATGATCCGCGCGCCCCGCTCGGCTGCGACCTCGACCATCTCGGCGACGTCGCCGCGGGGAATCCGCTCGGTCACGATCACGACCAGCTTGACGCCGTTCTCGATCGCCTCAAGCACCGCGTCCTTGGTGAACGCGGGAGGGACGGTCACCACCGACCCATCGATCGGACCGCCGTGGTGCTCGACGGCCTGCGCGACCGTGTCGAACACGGGCACGCCGTGCACATCGCGGCCGAGGCGGCCAGGGGTTACGCCGCCCACGATCTTCGCGCCGTCGCCGTAGTCCAGGCACTCGCGCGTCAGGTTGACGGCCTCGCGGCCCGTGATTCCCTGGACGATGAAAGTGGTGTCGGCGTCGATCAGGATGGACATGGCTAGGCGGCGACTCCTTGGATCTTCACTACGGCCCGGCGGGCGGCCTCGTGCAGGGACACCGACCGGTCGGCGTACTCGATGCCGTACTTGTTGAGGATCTTGAAGCCCTCCTCTTCCCAGGCGCCTGGGATCCGGAAGATCGCGATCTTCTCGGCGGGGTCGTAGCCGAGTTCGACGCACGCCTTGATCACCCCGCGGGCGACGATGTCCACCCGGGTGTTGGAGACGATCGACATCATCACGGCGATCTTGTCGACGCCGGGCTTCTGGAGGACGAGCTTGGCCAGCCCGCAGGCCTTGCGCACCGAGGGGTTGCCGCCGATCTCGCAGTAGTTGGCCGGGTCGCCGCCGTGGGCGCGGACCGCGTCGAACAGCGTCAGCGATCCGCCGCCGGCGCCGATCACGAGGCCGAGGTTGCCATCGAACTCCGTCACGTTCCCGGCAACGCCGCGGTGATCCTGGGAGTCGACCTGCTCGCCGGCGAGCTCGAACGGGGTCGGCTCGCGCGCCAGCCGCGTCTCCTCGTCGCCGACCCCGAGCTCATTGAGAAGCGCCTTCTGGCGGGGCCGCGCTTCGTTCTCCATGTCCATGTGGGCGTCGAGCGCGACGAACGATCCGTCCTCGAGCTCGCCGAGCGGGTTGATCTCGGCCAACGTCATGTCGTACTGAAGGAACAGGCGTGCGAGCCGGGCCACGATCGGCGTCAGACGATTCAAGGCGCTTCCGCTGATCCCGAGCGACGCGATCAGCTGCTTGGCCTCCCACTCGGAGAACGGGGCGCGGGTCGAGAAGTGCCGGCGAGCGACGTGATCGGGGTGCTCCTCGGCGACCTGCTCGATGTCGATGCCGCCCATATCCGAGAACAGCATCACCGGGCGCTTGCGAATTCCGTCCCAGACCACGCCGGCGTAGTACTCGTGCTTGACCGCGGCGCGCGAATCCACGAGCACGCCACGCGGAATATGCCCGCCGATCTCCAACACCAGGATCTCCTCGGCAAGCACGGCCGCCTCATCCGGCGACTCGGCGAACTTGACCCCGCCGGCCTTCATCCGGCCGCCGCTGAGAACCTGAGACTTGATCACCACCGAGCCACCGATCTCCTCGGCGATCCGGCGTGCTTCGTCGGCGCTCTGGGCGAAGCCGTGCTTGGTGACGGGGATGCCGGCCCTGGCGACGATCGCTCGGGACTCGTACTCGAAGAAGCGCATTCGGGCGCCGGAGCGTAGCGGAGTAGGGCGCGCGAGGTGGCGCAGTGGCTACGGCGGCGTAGTTTCGCAGACGGAGCGCCTGGCGCTAACTAATCTGATGAGTCCGATGAATTTGGTAATGTCAATCGACTAGATGAAGTAACCGCCGTCGAACTTCAGCGGGTGCGTCACGCGGGGTGGGGGTTCCTCCGGCCGGCGTCGGGCCCCGTCAGCGACGGACTGAAGCCATGAGAACCACTCGCCCTCGAGGGGGTCCTGAAATGAGAACTCGAACTCGAACTCGTACCGGAGCGCTCGCGCTCGTCGCCACCGCCAGCCTAGTAATAGCCCTGGCGGGCTGCGGTGGATCTTCGGATTCGACGAGCACCGCGAGCGGCGGCTCGTCCAGCAACGCCGCGGCGACAAGCGGCTCGGGTAGCACCCAGCTCCAGCTCGTCGCGTATTCCACGCCCAAGAAGGCCTATGACGCCCTGATCGGTGCGTTCACCGCGACGAGCGCCGGCAACGGCGTGTCGTTCGGCCAGTCGTTCGGCGCCTCGGGCTCCCAGAGCCGCGCGGTCGACACGGGCCAGCCCGCCGACGTGGTCGCTTTCTCGACCACGCCCGACATGACCCGTCTGGTCAAGGACGGGATCGTGTCCAAGGACTGGAACGCCAATCCCCAGAAGGGCTTCTCGAGCGACTCGGTCGTAGTGCTCGTCGTCCGCAAGGGCAACCCCAAGCACATCACCGGCTGGGATGACCTGATCAAGTCGGGCGTCGACGTGATCACCCCGAACCCGTCGACCTCCGGAAGCGCGCGCTGGAACATCCTTGCCGGCTATGGCGCCCAGCTCAAGGAGGGCAAAACTCCCGCGGAGGCGCTCGCCTACATCAACACGCTGCTGACCAAGAACGTCAGCGTGCAGGACTCGAGCGCAAGCGCCGCACTCCAGACGTTCACCGGCGGCAAGGGCGACGTACTGCTCGACTACGAGTCGGACGCGCTGGCGGCCGAGAAGGCCGGGGACGCGGTCCAGATCGTGTACCCGAAGCAGACCATCCTGATCCAGACGCCGATCGCGGTGACGACGAAGAGCTCGCACGCCCAGCAGGCGCAGGCCTTCGTGAACTGGCAGTGGTCGACCGCGGGCCAGACGATCTGGGCCCAGAAGGGCTATCGCCCGGTGCTGTCGTCGGTCGCGAGCCAGTTCGCGAGCAAGTTCCCGACCCCGCCCGATCTGTTCACGATCGCCTACCTCGGCGGGTGGACGAAGGTCTCCAAGGACTTCTTCGCACCGTCGACGGGATCGATCACCAAGATCGAGCAGGCAGCGGGGGTGCCAACTGCCAGCTGATACCCAGACGGCGCCGCTAGCGGCGCCCGTCGCGCCGCGCCCCCGCCCTCGCTCGGGGGCGCGGCACGGAGCTGCGCGGGCGGGCGAGCTCGGACTCGGCCTTTGCATGGTCTATATGGCCGTGTTCGTGCTGATCCCGCTCGCCGCGGTGGTCGTCAAGGCGTTCTCCTCCGGCCTGGGCACGCTGTGGAGCTCGATCGACAACACGCTCGCGGTGCGGGCGCTCCTAATCACCCTCGTGGCATCGGTGATCGTCGCCGCGATCGGCGCCGTCATGGGCACGCTCGTGGCGTGGGTTCTGGTCCGCGACTCGTTCCCGGGTAAGCGCTTCGTCAACGCGCTGATCGACCTGCCGTTCGCGCTCCCGACCATCGTCGCCGGTCTGACGTTGATCGCCCTCTACGGACCCGACAGCCCGGTCGGCGTCCACCTCGCCTACACGCGGGGGGCGGTCGTCGTCGCGCTGCTGTTCGTGACGCTGCCGTTCGTGGTCCGCTCGGTGCAGCCTGTGCTGATCGAGCTCGACAAGGAGGTCGAGGAGGCGGCCGCGTCTCTCGGCGCCTCGAATGCCACCACCTTCCGTCGGATCGTGCTGCCGGCGCTCCGGCCCGCGATCTTCTCGGGCGCGGCGCTCGCATTCGCGCGCTCGATCGGCGAGTTCGGTTCGCTCGCACTGATCGCCGGCAAGGTGCAGATCGCCTCGATTGTGATCTACGCCGACATCGAGAGCGGCTCCGAGCAGTCGGCGGCGGCGCTGTCGGTCGTGCTGATGCTGCTGGCCCTGATCGTGCTGTTCATCCTCCGGCGGGTCGGAGCGCGAATTGACCGTTAGCCGCCGCACCACGTGGTCGCTGCGGCTCGTCGCGCTGGCCTACCTAGCGTTGCTTCTGTTGCTGCCGGTCGCAGTCGTGTTCTGGCGGACATTCGAGCACGGTGTCGCGACCGCGTGGTCCTACATGACGACGCCGGCGGCGGTCAGCGCGTTCTGGCTGACGGTGCTGATCGCCGTCATCGCGGTCCCGCTCAACACGATCTTCGGCGTGGGGGCGGCGATGGTCCTCGCCCGGACCAAGGCCCGTGGCAGGTCGGTCCTCGACGCGCTGATCGATCTGCCGTTCGTGGTCTCGCCGGTGATCGTCGGGCTCGCGCTGATCCTGGTGTACGGCCAGGGCGGCTGGTTCGGCGATGTGTTCCTGAACAACGGGATCCGGATCATCTACGCGGTGCCCGGGATGGTGATCGCGACCGTGTTCGTGTCGCTCCCGTTCGTCGTGCGCGAGGTCACGCCGGTGCTCCGCGAGGTCGGTGACGAGCAGGAGCAGGCGGCGGCCACGCTGGGCGCGTCGTCATGGCAAACCTTCTGGCGGGTCACCCTGCCGACGATCCGGTGGGGCGTCGCCTACGGCGTCGTGCTGACGACGGCGCGGGCACTCGGCGAGATCGGCGCGGTCCTGGTCGTGTCCTCCAACGTCGCCGGATCGACGCTGACCTTGCCGCTGCTCCTGTTCCAGCGCGACGAGCAGATCGGAAGCCAGGTCACGACGAGCGTCTACGCGCTCGCGACTGAGCTGGCCGTACTCTCGGTTGCGGTCTTGCTGCTGATGACGATGTTCGGTTCCAGAAGGGAGACCTCGCAATGAGAATCGAGGCGGCTCAGATCTCCAAGCGGTTCGGCGACTTCACCGCACTCGACGACGTGTCGCTCGAAGTGCCCGAAGGAGGACTCACGGCCCTACTCGGCCCGAGCGGGTCGGGCAAGTCGACGCTCCTGCGGATCATCGCGGGCCTCGAGGAACCCGATCAGGGCGTCGTCCGGATCGCCGAGCAGGACGTCACCAACGCCCGCCCTCAGGACCGAGGCATCGGCTTCGTGTTCCAGCACTACGCCGCGTTCGCCCACATGAGCGTGTTCGAGAACGTCGCCTTCGGCCTGAAGATCCGGAAGCGCAAGCCGGCCGACATTCGCGCCCGCGTCGAGGAACTGCTGGCGCTGGTTGGGCTGACGCAGTGGGCGGGGCAGCGACCGCATCAGCTCTCGGGCGGACAGCGCCAGCGCATGGCGCTCGCCCGGGCGCTCGCCGTGGAGCCGCAGGTGCTTCTGCTCGACGAGCCATTCGGCGCGCTCGACGCGAAGGTTCGCGCCGAGCTCCGGCGCTGGCTTCGCCGGCTCCACGACGAGCAGGGCGTGACGACCGTGCTCGTGACCCACGATCAGGAGGAGGCGATGGAGGTCGCCGACACGATCGCGGTCATGAACAAGGGCGCGATCGAGCAGGTCGGTCCGCCTCGCGAGGTCTACGACAAGCCGGCCAGTCCGTTCGTCATGGGTTTCCTCGGGCCTGTCAGCAACATCGACGGCAAGCTGGTGCGCCCGCACGACGTGAGCATCTCGCTGACTGCCGAGCCCGGCCTGATCGAGGCGATGGTCAAGCGGGTGGTGCACCTTGGCTTCGAGGTCAGGGTGGAGCTCGAGCTGAAGCGCGGCGAGCAGGCCCGGGTGCAGCTGACCCGAGCCGAGGCGGAGCAGCTCGAGATCAGCGACGGCGACATCGTCTACGTCCGCCCGCCGATGCGCGCAACAGTATCCGGCGACCCCGCGGAAGCGGACGTCTCCGGCGAGGAGACGGCCCTCAGCGCGTGACCCAGGCCTCTGGGTCCTCGGCGAGGGCGTCGATCTTCGACGGCAGCTTGCCGGCGGCGACGTCGGCCAGCGACACGTGTTCGACCACGTTGCGGAGGCTCGCGCGCACCGCTATCCACACGCGAGGCAACGAGGTCGCGGCGCCGGGATAGGCGCTGTCCTCGGGCGGCCCGCCGCGGACGCTGGCGAGCGGCCCCTCGACGGCGCGGATCACGTCGGCGATCGTCAGCTCGTCGGCCGGCTTCGCCAGCCGGAAGCCGCCCTCGGCACCGCGGTGGCTGCGGACGATCCCGGCGTGGCGAAGCTCGCCGAGGATGTTCTCGAGGAAGTTGAGCGGGATGTCCTGGGCGCTGGCGATGCGCTCGGCCTTGACCGGCTTCTCATCCGGCGCCGCGGCCAGCTCGACCGCCGCCCTCACCGCGTAGTCAGCCTTGGCCGAGATGCGCATAGTGCCTTATACCGTGGCGGGCTCGAAGCCGTAGGCCTCGGCCAGGTCGGGGTCCTTGTGGGCGAGCATCTCGGCCAGCGAGACCATCACCTTGCACTGCTTCCAGGTCGCGTCGTCCTGCATCTTGCCGTCGATCATGTGGACGCCGCGCCCGTCCGGGATCGCCTCGAGCACCTTCTTGGCGAACAGCACCTCGTCGGGGTCCGGGCTGAAGACCTTCTTGGCGATCTCGATCTGCACCGGGTGGAGCGACCATGCGCCGACGCACCCGAGCAGGAACGCCGCGCGGAACTGCGTCTCGCACCCCTGGACGTCGCGGATGTCGCCGTACGGGCCGTAGAACGGGAGGATGCCGGCGGACGTGCAGGCATCGACCATGCGCGCGATCGAGTAATGCCATGGGTCCTGCTGAGCGGTGATTCGATTCCCGCCCACCCCCTCGGGGTCGGCCGGGTCGGGGTCCTCGATCACCCGGTAGCCCGGATGACCGCCGCCGACCCGCGTGGTCTTCATCCGGCGCGAGGCGGCGAGATCGGCGGGGCCGAAGCTCATTCCCTGCATCCTCGGGCTGGCGGTCGCGATCTCCTCGAGGTTGACCACGCCGAGGCCGGTCTCGAGGATCGCGTGGATCAGGATCGGGCGCTCGAGGCCGGCTCGCGCCTCGAGCTGGGCGAGGAGCCGGTCGACGTAGTGGATGTCCCACGGGCCTTCGACCTTGGGGATCATCATCACGTCGAGCTTGTGACCGATCTCACTCACGATCGCGGTGATGTCGTCGAGCACCCACGGCGACTCGAGACTGTTGACCCGCGTCCACAGCTGGGTTTCGCCGAGGTCCATCTCCCGGCCGACGCGGACGAGACCGGCACGGGCCGCCTCCTTGCGGTCGACCGGCACGGCGTCCTCGAGGTTGCCGAGCAGGATGTCGACGGTCGGGGCGATGTCGGGAACCTTGGCGACCATCTTCTCATTGGAGAAGTCGAGGAAGTGGATCATCCGGGAGGGTCGAAACGGGATCTCGAGCACCGGCGTGGGGGCGCCGATGGCCAGGGGTTTTCCAAAGTCACGGGGATTTCGCATCGTCAGAACGTTAGTTAGGTTGAGCGCGCGGGGCGGCGCATCCCGATTGAGCTACCTGACATTCTCCGCGGCATGAACCAAGTCGATACCGATCAGACAGTTCGCGAGGCCTCGGGCGCGCACCCCTACGGGCGCTACCTCGAGGAGTTCGAGGTCGGGGCGGTCTACAAGCACTGGCCGGCCAAGACCGTCACCGAGGCCGACGACCACCTGTTCTGCCTGATCACCATGAACCATCACCCGCTCCACATCAACGACGTGTATGCCGCGCAGTCCCAGCAGGGGCGGAACGTCGTGGTGGGGCCGCTCGTGTACTCGCTGGCGCTCGGGATGAGCGTCTCGGACGTGAGCGGCAAGGCGATCGCCAACCTGGCCACCGAGGAGCTCAAGCACCCCGCTCCGGTGTTCCACGGCGACACGCTGTTCTGCGAGTCAGAGGTCCTCGAGGTACGCCCCTCGCAGTCGAAGCCCGACCGCGGGACTGTCCGAGTGCATACACGCGTGCTCAACCAGGACGGGGTGCTCGTGGCCGAGTTCAAGCGCCTCGTTCTCGTTCCCCGCAAGGGAAATCGCATCCCCGGGCACCCTCAGGACGGCGGCAGCCGCTCGGCCGAGTCAAACGTGGAATAGACCACGAGCCGGTCATATTCGCCATCTCCCGGGTAGGATCGGGAGTCCACCGAGACGCTAGGAGTTATTGAAACCTCATGGCCCATACCGCACCGACGCACCAAGCCAGTTCCAACCATTCCCGCTTGCAGGGGTGGGTAGAAGAGGTCGCGGCGCTGACCCAGCCCGACGACATCTACTGGTGCGACGGCTCGGATGACGAGTACGAGCAGTTCGCGCAGACGCTGATCGACGCCGGCACGTTCGAGAGGCTCTCCGACGACAAGCGAGCGGGCTCGTACCTGGCGCTGTCGGATCCCGCCGATGTGGCGCGGGTCGAGGACCGCACGTTCATCTGCTCCAAGAAGGAGGAGGACGCCGGGCCGACCAACAACTGGACCGACCCCGGCGAGATGCGCCAGGCCCTCACCGAGCTGTTCCGGGGCTCGATGCGCGGCCGGACGATGTACGTCGTCCCCTTCTCGATGGGCCCGATCGGCTCGCCGATCTCCTACATCGGCGTTCAGCTGACCGACTCGGCGTACGTGGCCGCGTCGATGCGGATCATGACCCGCATGGGGCAGGAGGCGCTCGACGCGCTCGGTGAGGACGGCGAGTTCGTGCCCTGCCTGCACTCGGTCGGCGCGCCGCTCGCCGACGGCGCTCAGGACGTGCCGTGGCCGTGCAACGCCGACAACAAATACATCGTCCACTTCCCCGAGACGCGGGAGATCTGGTCGTTCGGCTCGGGCTACGGCGGCAACGCGTTGCTCGGCAAGAAATGCTTCGCGCTGCGCATCGCCTCGGTCATGGCGCGCGACGAGGGCTGGCTCGCCGAGCACATGCTGATCCTTAAGCTGACCTCGCCGGAGGGCGAGTCGAAGTACATCGCCGGCGCGTTCCCGAGCGCCTGCGGCAAGACCAACCTGTCGATGATGATCCCGACACTGCCGGGCTGGAAGGTCCAGACGATCGGCGACGACATCGCCTGGATGAAGTTCGGCAAGGACGGCAAGCTGTACGCGGTCAATCCCGAGGCCGGGTTCTTCGGGGTCGCGCCGGGGACGAGCAAGAAGACGAACCCGAACGCGCTCACGATGCTCGAGCGGGACGTCGTGTTCACCAACTGCGCCAAGACGGATGACGGCGACATCTGGTGGGAGGGGATGGGCGACGCGCCCGCGCACCTCACCGATTGGCGCGGCGACGACTGGACGCCGGAGTCGGACAAGACCGCGGCTCACCCGAACGCGCGCTTCACCGTCCGCATCGCCCAGTGTCCATCGATCGACCCGCAGTGGGACTCGCCCGCGGGCGTGCCGATCGACGCGATGCTGTTCGGCGGCCGCCGCGCCACCGTCGTGCCGCTCGTCTACGAGGCGCGCGACTGGGAGCACGGCGTGTTCCTCGGCTCGACGATGTCCTCGGAGAAGACCGCGGCCGCCACCGGAAACGTTGGCGAGCTCCGCTTCGACCCGATGGCGATGCTGCCCTTCTGCGGCTACAACATGGCCGACTACTTCGCTCACTGGCTCGAGATCGGCCGCCGCAAGGGTGCCGAACTGCCCCGGATCTTCTACGTCAACTGGTTCCGGAAGGACGACGATGGCAAGTTCCTGTGGCCCGGCTTCGGCGAGAACTGCCGCCCGCTGGCGTGGATCTTCCGGCGGCTCGAAGGCAAGGCGAAGGCGAACGAGACCGCGATCGGGTTGGTGCCACCGGTCGGCGAGGGCGGCATCGACACGTCCGGGCTCGACATCGAGCGCGAGGCGGTCGAGAAACTCCTCGAGGTCGACCACGACGCCTGGATCGAGCAGCTCCCGCAGATGCACGAGCACTACGGGAAGTTCGGCGACGGGCTCCCGGACGAGCTCCGCGGTCAGCTCGAGAAGCTCGAGCGGGGCCTGAACGCCGGCTCGTAAGAGCCGTTCTTCAGAACGCCACGTACTCTCAGGGACGTGGCGCTGCCGTTCATACCGTCCGATGCCGGGCTGCTCGCGCTGCAAGCCGCGGTGGTCGCGGCGCCGCGGCCGGTGCCCAGAGTAGCCTGGCTCGAGCGCTTCCGCGGCCGCGGATGGGCGCTCGTGCCGATCGGGTCGATCGTGGTTGTGATCTTTGCGATCCGCTACGTGTCGGGAACCGCCACCGGCCTGACCGACCTCGCGCTCGTCGCCGTCCCGATCCTGGCCGCGGTTGCGCTCGGGTGGGCGATGCGCGGTGCCCGGCCGCTCGCGGCGTTCGCGGCCATACCGCTGTTCGTCCTCGCCTGGAGGAGCCAGAACACGCTGGCCGGCGAGGCGGCCGGCGCGCTGTTATCCGCGCTCAGCTGCGTGACCCTCGGCGTGCTGCTGTCGGCGGTGACACCGCCACGATGGCTGAAGGCCGGGATCGTGCTGATGGCGGCGGCGGACCTGTGGCTCGTCGCCTCAGATCTGCTCCAGTCGCCGAACAGCGTGCTCGTCGCGGCGCAGCCGCCGGCCGGACTCCCGCAGCTCCAGGCCGAGGTCTTCGGGACCGTGTCGATGGGCTACGGCGATCTGTTCGTCGCCGCGCTGCTCGGCGCCGTGCTGGCGGCCCAGTGGCGCCGGCAATGGCAGGCGGCGGTGTTGACGCTCGCGATCGCGGCGGTGTTCGACCTGCTGTTCCTGGTGATCTCGGAGCTGCCGGCGACCGTGCCTGTGGCGCTGGCGCTGCTGGTTACCGAGGCCTGGCCGAGGCTCAGTGTGCTCCGTCACCGCCGCCCGTCGATGCGGGCGGACGCGATTCCTCGGCAAGCGAGGTGATCGCGAGGGTGCCGCGGGCCGCGTCCTCGAGCACCTCGGTGGCCTCCTCGGCCGAGCGGGCGTAGAGCTCGACGAGCAGGTGGACGACGATCCGGTCGTCGTCGTGCTTGTGGAAGCGCACGTGCGTGAAGAACTCGCGCGTGCCGTGGTCGCCGAAGGCGGCGTACGACAGCGCGTCGCCGGCCTCGGGGCCCGAGCATGTCTCGACGTCGTCCGCGTCGACGGTGACCGTGCACGACGCGACCCAGGGGGTTCCCGCGATCATCCGCTCCCACCGGTCCTCGATCGGCTCAACGCGGCCGTTGTGGAAACCGAGGTGCGGCTGGTCGTGCATGCACTCGAGGCACTGGACGACTGCTTCCTGCATCTCGTCTACGACTTCGCCGCGCTCGCCGGTCTCGGGGTCGATCCGGTGGATCCCCTCGTAGTGAACCTGGACCTCGAGGTTCTGGGACCAACAGCGGTAACAACGGAGCCAACTGCGTACGGACGTTGAGCCCTCCATCTCCTTGATTCTACGATGGCATCGTGAACGACCACCGCAAGGGGCGCTGATGCGGTTTCCGAGGGGAGTCTGATGCGGTTTCGCACGAGGCCAGTCGGGGCCATCCTTGCGGGCGGAGGCGGTCGCCGGATCGGCGGAGACAAGGCGATCGTGGAGCTGAACGGGCGGCCGCTGATCTCCTACCCGCTGGACGCCGTTCGCCAGGCGCTTGGACACGTCGCGATCCTCGCCAAGACGGACACGAAGCTTCCGTACGTGTCGGGCGTGACGGTGTGGATCGAGCCCGACGCTCGCCGCCACCCGCTGGTCGGCATCACCCAGGCGCTGGCGCTCGCGGACGGACGCCCGGTGCTCGTGTGCGGCGCCGACCTGCCGTTCGTCACCGCGAAGCTCGTGCAGCGGCTGGCGAAGGCCAATCCCGGCCGGGCGCCGGCGGTGGTGGCGTCCGCGGACGGCGTGATTCAGCCGCTCCTCGGGTGCTACCAGCGCCGGGCGCTCGAGATGCTCCGACGAGGCGCGCAAGACGTCAGCCGCCCGGTGCGCGATTCGGTCGCGGCGCTAGACCCGGTGCTGCTCGAGGTCGACGACCCCAACGAGTTGTTCGACGTCGACTCGCCCGCCGACCTGCTGCAGGCGGCGGCGATGCTCGACCGCCGCGTCGCGCCCTACTAGCCGAACGTGAAGTCGTAGGCGCTCACGCCGGGCGGCAACTGCACGGTGAACCTGAACTGCAGCGCGTTCGGGAACGACACGAGCGAGTACAGCCGCTGGCCGGTGACGGTCACGACGCCGTTGTGAACGTCGGCGCCGGCGTGAGCGTTCGGGATCGGCTGCCCGTCGAGCAGCACCCGGCCCTGGCGTGGGACGTTCCCGGCGGAGGTCAGCACCAGGTAGACCTTTGCGGCCTGGACGGCGCCGCTGATCGAAGCACCGGTTCCCTCCGCAGTGATCGATTCGGACGAGGCGTTCCACGGGCCCTTTAGCGCGAACTGGTTCAGGCCTAGGTTTGACGCGCCCGGGTAGTCACGGTTCCCGGCGAACAGCTTGGTCGCGAAATCCTGCTGGCGCGGCTGGGTGTCGAGGTAGGTCTCGGGCGTCCCCAGCCCGGCCGAGGCCATGATCGCGCCGGCGGTCATCGGCGGCGGCAGGCTCGTGGCGCCGGCATCGGCGAGGAGTGCCCGGACGGCGGCCTCGCTCTGCTTGTAATCGCCCTCGCCGAACTGGACGTGCCTGACCTGCCCCTTGGCGTCGATCAGGTACTCGGCCGGCCAGTACTGGTTCTGCCAGGCGTTCCACGTTCCATACTTGTTGTCCTGGACGACGGGGTAGGTGATGCCGTCCGAGTTGATCGCCTGCCGGACGTTGCCGGCCTCCTGCTCGAACGTGAACTCGGGGGTCTCCACGCCGACGATGTCGAGGCCGTACTTGTGGTACTGGGCGTAGAGGCCTTTCAGGAACGGCAACGTGCGCAGGCAGTTGATGCACGTGTACGTCCAGAAGTCGACGAGCACGACGTGTCCGCGGAGCTTCGCGAGCGACAGCGGGCGACCGCCCGGCGTGTTGAACCAGTCCTCGGTGCCGGTGAAGTCGGGGGCGGTTCCGAGGTCGGTGAGCGCCGGCGTCTTCACGCCCGGGATCGCCACCTCGCGCTCGGCGACAGAGACGCGGACACCCGCCCGCCCGGCGGTTGAGGCCTCCTTCTGGGCGGTCACGAACCGGGACGTCGGGCGTAGCGACGCGAGGCGGTTCTGGACCGCGCTCGAATTCTCGAGCGACCTCGTCGGATCGACCAGGATCGCCGGGAGGCTGGCGTCCTTGGCGAGATCCTCCTCGAACCGGACGTCGACGTTGAAGATCATCAGGACCCCGGTGGCGAGCAGCACGACGCCGAGGGCGCGGTTGACCGCGCCGCCACGCCCGACGCGGCGGATGCGGTCGATCACTGCGCGACCGGCGAACGCGTAAACGAGCAGCACGGCGGACAGGCCGACCGCGTACGAGATCGCGACGAGCACAACGCGGGCGCTCGCGCCACTCGAGGCGCTGACCGACGTCACGGCCGCCAGGATCGGACCCGCGCACGGTGCGCACACGAACCCGAGCGCGGCGCCGACGCCGAGCCCCGACCAGAACCCGGTTCCGCGGCCCTTGGGGCCGAACCGGCCGAGCCGGGACAGCGGCGCTTCGACGCGCGCGGTGACGTCCGGGATCAGCAGCGCGACGCCAAACACGATCAGCACCACGATCGCGAGCGTCCGCGCGGCGCCACTGGCGAGGCCGACGCCCTTGACCAACTGTGCCAGCAGCACGATCGCGATCGTGAACGTGATTCCGAGTCCGATCACGATCCCGATCGGGCGGCGGCGGCCGCCGGTGGCGCTAGAGGCCAACAGCGCCGGCACGACCGGCAGCACACAGGGCGTGATCGCGGTCCCCGCGCCGGCGATCAGGGCAAACAGCATCAGCAGCAGCATCTGCGCCCTAGATGATGCTGCCTAAGTTCTTGCGAAAGAGTTAATCGCCGGCTGGTTCTTACGAAGCTCTTCAGCCGCCGATCGCCGACATGCTGCGCGCCGGCTGGATGAAGCCCGCCTCGCCGACGTGGTGCTTGAGCTCCTTGAGCCACACCGCGTCACGGATGATCTGCTCGAGTTCGCCATCGTCGACGCCGTCGCGCATCGGGCCCCGGAGGTCGGTCTCGTTCAGCGAAAACAGGCAGGTTCGCAGCCGGCCGTCGGCGGTGAGGCGGACGCGATTGCAGTCGCCGCAGAAGGGCTCCGAAACCGGATTGATGAAGCCGACCTGTCCGTGCCCGTCGGCGAACCGGTAGACGCGGGCGGTGGCGTGGGCCTCGCGGGGCGCGGCCTCGAGCGGATAGACGGCGTCGATCGCCTCGCGGATCTCGGCCCCGGTGAGCACCTGATCCTCGCTCCAGGCGTGGTCGGCGTCGAGCGGCATGAACTCGATGAAGCGGACCTCGTAGGGGGTACACCGCGCGAACTCGGCGAAGGGAATCACCTCGTCCTCGGTGAACCCGCGGATTGCGACCGCGTTGATCTTGATCGGGTGGGCCTCTGGAAAGGCCGCGAGCCGCTCGAGTCCGCGAAGCACCTGGGGGAGGGCGTCGCGGCGGGTCAACTCGAAAAAGCGGTCGCGCTGGAGCGAGTCGACCGACACGTTGAAGCGGTTGATACCCGCGCCGACGAGGGCCTCGGCGTCGCGCTCGAGCAAGAACCCGTTGGTGGTCACGGACAGGTCGTGGACGGTGTCGACGTCGGCGAGCATCCGGGCGAGTCGGGGAAACTCCTTGCGAACGAGTGGCTCGCCGCCGGTGAGGCGCACATCGTGCACGCCCATCTTGCCGAACACCCGCACCACGCGCTCGATCTCCTCGAAGCGCAGAATCTCGCTGCGTTCGAGCCAGGGGAGGCCTTCGGCCGGCATGCAGTACTGGCAGCGGAAGTTGCAACGGTCCGTTACCGAGACCCGCAGGTCGCCGATTAGCCTGCCGTGCCCGTCTCTCAGCGGCTCGAGCTTCATTTAGTGAAGCCTAGCCGACTGGAGGAGGTTGGCTCGCCCACAGGCAGGGCTTGGGAAGAAACTGGTCCTATGGTGAGGGTTCTTCCCGAGGGTCGGTCTCGAGCAGCCCGAAGGCGACCATGTCGTCGCGGCCATGGTTGCCGACCATGTACGAGCGCAGGACCGCCTCCCGGGTAAACCCGCAGCGCTCGGCCACCGCCTGTGAGGCGGGGTTCCCGATCGCCGCCATCAACTCGATCCGGTGCAGGCCGAGATGGACGAACCCCCAGTTGGTGATCAGCCGAACGGCTCGTGTCGCATGTCCCTGGCCGCGCCCGTCGGCCGCGAGCCAGTAACCGACCTCGGCACGGGCGTTCTTCCACGAGAAGCGCATCAGCGAGATAGATCCGAGCAGGCGGTCGCGGTCCTCGGCGGCCACGACCGCGAACGGCGCCGAAGCGCCGGCGTGGAGGGCGTCGTGACGCTGGAGCAGGTAGTTGCGGGCGTCGGACGGCCCGTAGGGGTAGGGCACCCGCGTCCAGCGGGAAATCTCACGGTCCTGACACGCCGCCACGAGCGGGTTCAGATCGCTGTCGCGCCAGGCGCGGAGTGCTGTCGGACCTTCAACCAGCGGCTCGCTCGGGAGGACGATCCGCCGGGGCACGGCCTGACGGCGGCGGACGCCCCTCACCCGCGACTCTCCGCGCGGTCGGTTAGCGCCCGCTCGAGGTCGGGGACGGAAAGATCCGGGTCCTGATCGTTCAGCCAGCGCTCGGCCTGGAGCCGTCCGCCGAGTGCCCGGAGTCCCTGTTCGCCGTGCTCGACCACGTAGTTCTCGAGCGCGTGGCGCCGGCGGGCCTGCCGGCGGCGCTCCGGGAGATCGAGGCGGGCGCGGTGGGCATCGAGTGCTCGCGCCAGCTCCTCGATGCCGATGGCCGGCGGGACGGACGAGACCGCGCACACCTCGGTGCTCGAAGCACCCAGCGCGAGCAGCGCGGCCCGCACATCGGCCATCGCCCGGGTGGCGACGGCGCCGAGATCGGTCTTGGTCAGCACCAGCACGTCAGGGATCTCCATGATCCCAGCCTTGAGGAACTGGAGGACGTCGCCGGAGGCGGGCTGGATGACGACGGCGACGGTGTCGGCGGCGTCGGCGATCTCGGTCTCGGATTGGCCGACGCCGACGGTTTCGATCACGACCAGGTCGAACGCGGCGGCGAGCGCGTCGGCGGCCGCTCGGGTGGCGGGGGCGAGGCCACCGAGGCGGGACCCGGCTGCGGTCGAGCGAATGAACACCCCGCGGTCCTTGGGATCGGTCTCGATCCGCGCCCGGTCGCCGAGCAGCGACCCCCCGGACCGGCGCGAGCTCGGATCGACCGCGAGCACCGCCACCGTTCGGTCCTGCGAGCGCCAGTGCTTTACGAGCCGTGACAGGAGCGAGGATTTGCCGACGCCCGGTGGTCCGGTGACGCCGACGATGTGGGCCGGCGCCTCGCCGCCGAGCTTGGACGGCGAGACCTCTGCAAGCAGCGCCCCCGCCTGTTCGCGGGCGTCGTGGGCGCGGCTCTCGATCAGGTTCAGCGCGCCGGAGGCCGCGGTCAGGTCGCGGTCGCGCAGGCGCCTGCCGAGCTCGCGACCGTCTGCCACGGCACGCGCCCGGATCAAGCGCCGACGGCGCTTTGAACGCCGTGGCGTTCGGCGACCAGCGAAATGATGTCGCGCATCATCCCGTTCAGGTTCCAGTCCTTGGGCGTGTACACCGCCGCGATGCCCGCCTCGCGGAGCGATGCCGCGTCGGCCTCGGGAATGATCCCGCCGACGACGACCGGCACGTCCTCGGCACCCGCCTCGCGGAGCGCCTCCATCACCGCCGGGATCAGCTCACGGTGCGACCCCGACAGGATCGACAGACCGACGATGTGCACCCCCTCCTGCGCGGCCGAGGTGGCGATCTGCGACGGCGTCAGCCGGATGCCTTCGTAGACGACGTCCATGCCGGCGTCGCGAGCCCGGACCGCGATCTGCTCGGCGCCGTTCGAGTGCCCGTCGAGGCCCGGCTTGCCGACGAGGAACTTGAGCCTGCGGCCGAGCGCCTCGCTGATGCGCTCGACCTCCTCGCGGACCTCGGCGAGGTCCTCGCTGCCCGCGGCCACGGCCTCACCGACGCCGGTTGGTGCCCGGTACTCACCGAACGCCTCGCGTAGCGTCTGCGCCCACTCACCGGTGGTGGCGCCGGCGCGGGCGGCGGCGATCGTCGCGGGCATGATGTTCTCGTGGTCGTTCCGGGCGGTGTTGGCGAGCTGCGCCAGGGCGGCGTCGACGGCAGCCTGATCGCGCTCGGCGCGCCACGCCCGCACGGCGCGGGTGCGCTCGGCCTCGACCTCGGGGTCGACGACGAGGATCCCGCCGTCGGCGCCGGCGGTGAGCGGCGAGGGCTCGGTTGAAGTGAACTTGTTCATGCCGACCGCGATCTGGTCGCCGGACTCGATCCGCTGCCAGCGCTTTCGGTGTGATTCGACAAGCGCCCCCTTCATGTAGTCGACTGCCTCGACGGCGCCGCCGAGCTCGGCCACTCGGTGCATCTCCGTGCGGGCACCCTCGAGCAGCTCGGCCACCAGGCCGTCCATCACCTTGGAGCCCTCGAAGATGTCCGGATACTCGAGCAGGTCGGTCTCGTAGGCCAGGATCTGCTGGAGGCGGAGCGACCACTGCTGGTCCCACGGTCGGGGCAGGCCGAGCGCCTCGTTCCAGGCCGGCAGCTGGATCGCGCGCGCGCGAGCGTTGCGGCCAAGGGTGACGGCGAGCGCCTCGACCGCGATCCGGTAGACGTTGTTCTCGGGCTGTGCCTCGGTCAGCCCGAGCGAGTTGACCTGCACGCCGTAGCGAAACCGGCGGTGCTTCTCGTCCTCGACGCCGTACCGCTCGCGCCCGAGCTCGTCCCACAGGACGGCCATCGCGCGCAGCTTGGCGTGCTCCTCGATGAACCGCACGCCGGCGTTGACGAAGAACGAGATGCGCCCGAACACACTCCCCATCAGCTCCTGTGGCACCCGCTGCTTCACGGCGTCGAGGACGGCGATCGCATTGCTCATCGTGAACGCGATCTCCTGGACCGGCGTCGCGCCGGCCTCCTGGAGGTGGTAGGAGCAGATATTGATCGGATTCCACTTGGGGACGTGCTCGACCGTGTAGGCGATCGTGTCGGCGATCAACCGCATGCTCGGGCCGGGGGGGAACGCGTACGTCCCGCGGCTCAGGTACTCCTTGAGGATGTCGTTCTGGGTCGTCCCCTGGAGCTCTTGATCGGGGATCCCCTGATTCTGGGCGGCGACGATGTACAGCGCCAACAGCCAGGCCGCGGTGGCGTTGATCGTCATCGACGTGTTCATCTGGTCAAGGGGGATGCCGTCCAGCAGCGTGTCCATGTCGCCCTTGTGGGCGATCGAGACGCCGACCTTGCCGACTTCGCCCTTGGCCAGCTCGTGATCTGGGTCGTAGCCGGTCTGGGTGGGGAGATCGAACGCGATCGACAGTCCCGTCTGCCCCTTCTCGAGGTTCTTGCGGTACAGCTCATTGGAGCGACGAGCGTCCGAGTGCCCGGCGTAGGTGCGCATCATCCACGGCCGGTCGGGCTCGGGCAGGCGGTGCGAAGGCGGCTCCGGCATGGGGCTCGGATTGTATGAATCCTTGGAACGCGAACGTCACAGTTCACGTCGCGGGCGGATTCACTCGGTATGGTCAGGACCATGCCCGATCAGAGTTCCGCCTCATCCGAACACGCGCTGATGCAGGAGATCACGGCGCCGCTGGCGACGCTGCCCGACGACGCCATGCCGGTGGTTGTCGACGCCGACTTTCCAACCGCGCTGCGTGGTTATGACCGCTTCGCCGTCGATGCCTACGTGCAGAAGACCAGCCAGCTCGTCGCCGAGCTCCAGGCAACCCACTCGCCCGAGGCGGCGATTCGCCGAGCGCTCGAGCGCGTGGGGGAGGAGGTGTCAGGGATCTTGCAGCGCGCGCACGAGACCGCGACGAAGATCACCGCCCAATCCCGGAGCGAGGCGGAGGACCGGCTCGAGACGGCTCGCCGTGAGGCGGCCGAAATCGTCAGCGGAGCGGAGCAGCGCGTCCGCGAGCTCGACGCCGAGACCGACCGGATCTGGGCGGAGCGCCACCGAATCGTCGAGGACACGCGCGAGCTGGCGCGTGAGCTGCTGGCGATCACCGACTCGGCTGCCGGTCGCTTTCCGGCGGAAGCGGTTGCCCTCGAGGCAGAGGGGGACGGGCAGGCGCCCGAACCGGTCGCGGCCGCAGAAACCGACGAGGACGTTGAGCCGGACGAAATCCTCCCCGAGGACCACGACCCGGATGTCGAGTCCACCGCGGTCATGCCGGTGGTCGAGCCGGCCGACGACGAGCCTGAGCCCGACACCGAGACCCACTAGCGCGGCATCACACGGATGCGGCTGATCGACGTCATGCACCTCGGCGTGCCGCGGGTCATCGGCGCATGGCTCGTCGACGGCGTAGTGATCGATCCCGGTCCAACGTCGACCCTGGATACGCTGCTCGAGGGGCTCGATGGCGAGCGCCCCCGGGCGCTCCTCCTGACGCACATCCATCTAGACCATGCCGGTGCGAGTGGCTCGTTGGTCGAGCGCTGGCCCGACCTCGAGGTTTACGTGCACGAGCGCGGGGCGCGCCACCTCGCGGAACCGGAGCGGCTGCTGAAGAGCGCGCGGATGCTGTATGGCGATGACATGGATCGCCGGTGGGGCGATATGGTCCCGGTCCCAGAGGACAATCTGCGCGTGCTGCACGGCTCGGAGAGCCTGTTCGACGGGGAATTCGAGGTCGCCTACACGCCCGGGCACGCCTCTCACCACGTCTCCTATCTGCACGACGGGACCGCCTTCGTCGGCGACACCGGCGGCGTTCGGATCGGTGGGCGTTTGACGCTGCCGCCCAGTCCTCCGCCGGACATCGACGTCGAGAAGTGGCACGCGTCGATCGAGCGGATTGCAGCGTGGAAGCCCGAGCGGCTCGTTCAGACGCACTTCGGGGCGAGCGATGACCCCGAGGCGCAGCTCGCGGAGCTCTCCGCGCGCCTCGACGACTGGGCGGGCCGGGCCCGCGAGCAGGATCTCGATCAATTCGTCGCCGGGGTCCGCGAGGAGATATCCGGGAACGCCGAGGAGGAGCTGCTCGAGGCCTACGAACAGGCCGCTCCTCCCGATCAGCTGTACGCCGGACTGGAGCGGTATTGGCGCAAGCGCGCCGACGCGGTGGGTGCGGAATGAGGGGTCCCGCGAGCTATCCTGGGCGGGATGTCGCAGACGGTTGAGCTGCCGCGCGTGGATGGGCCGGGCAGCGACGTCGGCGGTCTGTGGCGAGTGGTTGTGTTGAACGACGACTTCAACACGTTCGACCACGTCGCCGAGACGCTCTCACGCGTGATTCCGGGCGTGACGCTCGCACAGGGGTACCGCCTCGCCGATCGGATCCACAAGAGCGGCTGCGCCATCGTGTGGAGCGGCCCGCGGGATGAGGCCGAGGGCTATTGGGAGCAGCTGAACGGAGCGGGATTGACGATGGCTCCGCTCGAGTCGGCTTAGCCCGGAGCGGTTCGTGGCCCGGCGGGCTTGGCCGGAGCCGCCAACGCCTTCGCGCGCTGGCGCTCGGGGCTGACGCGCACGACGTTCCACACGACCCCCAGCTTCTCCAGCAGTGAGATCAGCAGTCCGGTGGGGTCGGCGATGCGCTCCCACAGGCTTAGCCCGTGGAACGCAGACGTCGGGAAGGCGTGGTGGTTGTGGTGCCAAGCCTCACCCATCGAGAGCGGCGCCAGCCAGAACACGTTCCGCGACTCGTCCTCGACGTCGAACCGCCGGCGACCGATGAAGTGGCACACCGAGTTGATCGACCAGGTCACGTGGTGG
>Ga0308309_10000397_pt1 | contig 28294 bp, 26 predicted proteins | sample HubBroMetageWFT5_FD_192491 | JGI IMG/M metagenome (GOLD analysis project Ga0308309, IMG submission 192491) | Warmed and freeze-thawed soil microbial communities from the Hubbard Brook experimental Forest, New Hampshire - Hubbard Brook CCASE Soil... | ecosystem: Environmental > Terrestrial >...
GCGGCGGCGAACTTGCCGGTCATGAGTCCGACGGCGGCGCTTTCGACATAGCCTTCGCAGCCGGTGATCTGGCCGGCGAAGCGCAGCCGCGGCATCGCCTTCAGGCGCAGGGTAGGATCGAGCAGACGCGGACTGTTGAGGAAGGTGTTGCGGTGCAGCCCGCCCAGCCGCGCGAACTCGGCGTTGTGCAGGCCGGGAATGGTGCGGAAGAGACGCGTCTGCTCGCCATGCTTGAGCTTGGTCTGGAAGCCCACGATGTTCCACAGCGTGCCGAGCGCATTGTCCTGGCGGAGCTGCACGACGGCCCACGGTCGCTGGCCGGTGCGCGGATCGCGCAGGCCGACGGGCTTCATCGGTCCAAAGCGCAGGGTCTGCGGGCCGCTGGCGGCGATCACCTCGATCGGCTGGCAGCCGTTGAAGTAGGGCGTGTTCGCCTCCCACTCCTTGAACTCGGTCTTGTCGCCGGCCAGCAGGCCCGCGACGAAGGCGTCGTACTCGTCCTTGTCGAGCGGGCAGTTGAGATAATCCGCACCGTCGCCGGCCGGCCCGCCCTTGTCGTAGCGCGACTGCTTCCAGGCGATCGACAGATCGATGCTCTCGTGATGGACGATGGGCGCGATGGCGTCGAAGAAAGCCAGCGCCGCCTCGCCGCTCAGCGCGCGGATCGCCTCGGCCAGCGCCGGCGAGGTGAGAGGGCCGGTGGCGACAATCACGCTGTCCCAATCGTCGGGCGGCAGACCGGCCACTTCCTCGCGCCTGAGCTCGGCCAGCGGATGGGCGAGCAGGGTTTGCTGGACGGCGGCGGAAAAGCCATGGCGGTCGACGGCGAGGGCGCCGCCGGCCGGCAGCTTGTGGGCGTCGGCGGCGCGCATGATCAGTGAGCCCGCGCGACGCATCTCCTCGTGCAGCAGGCCGACCGCGTTGTTGCTGGCGTCATCGGAGCGGAAGGAGTTGGAACAGACGAGCTCGGCGAGATTTTCGGTGAGATGCGCCTCGGTGCCGCGCACCGGCCGCATCTCGTGCAGCACCACGGGGACACCGGCGGACGCGAGCTGCCAGGCCGCTTCGCTGCCGGCGAGGCCACCGCCTATAATGTGCACTGTCTTGGCGCTTGACGTCATACTGTCCGACCATGCTCATGTCGTCCTGACGTTAAATGGGGAAGAAGCTCATGGCCATCAAGTTCCACAATCCCAAGACAGTCTCGCTCGCGGGCAAGTACAGTCTGGGCGCCGAGGTGCCGCAAGGCGCCACGCTGTTCTACGTTTCGGGCCAGGTCGGCGTCGATTCGCGCGGCAAGCTGCAGGTGGGCATCGACAAGCAGGTCGAGCAGGTCTGGAAGAACATCGCCCAGGTGCTGAAAAGTGCCGGCATGGGCTACCGCGACATCGTCAAGGTCAACACCTTCCTGACCGACAGCCGCTTCATCGCGCCCTTCCGCACGGTCCGCGACCGCTTCTTCCCCGAGCCGCCCTATCCGGCCTCGACCCTGCTGATCGTGGCCGGCCTCGCCGATCCCGGCATGCTGGTCGAGATCGAGGCGGTGGCGGCGAAGTGAGGCGCCGTGGACGGGTTGTTGACACCGGTTATGCTCACACATAGCATAAGTGCCGTAATGCTCATGTAGAGTATAAGAGGTAGCAGCTCGTCATGACCGACTCCCTCAAGGTCGCGCTCGCCCAGCTCAATCCCAAGGTCGGCGACGTTGCAGGCAACCTCGCCAAGGTGCGGTTGGCCCGGGCGGAAACGCAGAAGCAGGGCGCCGAGCTGGTGCTGACCTCCGAGCTGGTGCTCTCCGGCTATCCGCCGGAGGATCTGGTGCTGAAGCCGGCCTTCCAGAAGCGCTGCCACGAGGCGGTCGAGGCATTGCGTGCCGACACCAAGGACGGCGGCCCTGCAGTGTTCGTCACCACGCCGTGGCGCGAAGGTGACAAGCTGCACAACGCCATCATCTGCCTCGACAAGGGCGAGATCATCGGCAAGCGCTACAAGGTCGACCTGCCGAACTACGGCGTGTTCGACGAGAAGCGCGTGTTCGCGCCCGGCCCCATGCCGGGGCCGCTGGTGTTCAACGGCGTGCGCCTCGGCGTGCCGATCTGCGAGGATGTGTGGACGGCCGACGTCGTCGAATGCATCTCCGAGACCGGCGGCGAGATCCTGCTGGTGCCCAACGGCTCGCCCTACGAAGTCGGCAAGACCGACGTGCGCGTGCAACTCGGTGTCCATCGGGTGGTCGAAAGCGGCCTGCCGTTCGTCTACGTGAATCAGGTCGGCGGCCAGGACGAGCTCATCTTCGACGGCGGCTCGTTCGTCCTCGGCGCTGACCGCGCGCTCAAGGCGAAGCTCGCCTCGTTCCACGAGGAGGTGGCGACCGTCGAGTTCCGCCGCGGTCCCAAGGGCTGGGAGTGTCTGCCCGCCAGGATCGCGCCCGAGCTCAGCGACATCGAATCGATCTACCAGGCGATGATGCTCGGCCTGCGCGACTATGTGAACAAGACCGGCTTTCCCTCGGTGTTGATCGGCTTGTCGGGTGGCGTCGACTCGGCGCTGACGGCGGCCGTCGCCGCCGATGCGTTGGGACCAAAGCGCGTGCACACGCTGATGATGCCCTCGCCCTACACCAGCGCCCACTCGCTGGAGGACGCCAAGGCCTGCGCCCAGGCGATCGGCATCCGCTACGACATTGTCAGTATCGAGCCGGCGATGGAGGCATTCCGCAAGATGCTGCTGCCGCTGTTCGGCAACCGCAAAGAGGACGTCACGGAAGAGAACATCCAGAGCCGCGCCCGCGGCGTCACCTTGATGGCGGTGTCGAACAAGCTGGGTGGCATGGTGGTGACGACGGGCAACAAGTCCGAGATGGCGATGGGCTACGCCACGCTCTACGGCGACATGGCCGGCGGCTACAATGTCCTGAAGGATGTCTACAAGACCACGGTGTTCGAGCTCTGCCGCTGGCGCAACGCGCATCTGCCGGAGGGAGCACTGGGGCCGCAAGGCAAGGTGATCCCGGAGCGCATCATTGCCAAGCCACCCTCAGCCGAGCTGCGTGCCGACCAGAAGGACGAGGATTCGCTGCCACCCTATCCGGTGCTCGACGCCATCCTGAAGGGCCTGATCGAGCGCGATCTCGACGCCGCCGAGCTGGCGGCCGAAGGCCACGACCGCGCCACCGTGGAGCGCGTGTGGCGCCTGCTGGAGGGCGCTGAGTACAAACGCCGCCAAGCGCCGCCCGGAGTGAAGATCACCTCGCGCCTGATCAGCAAGGAGCGGCGCTACCCGATCGTGAATGGGTTCCGTGGTTAATTGTCATCCTGAGCGCAGCGAAGGATCTCATGGCGATTGCCAACAGCGTGCTCGCTCGAATGCCATGAGATCCTTCGCTCCGCTCAGGACGACGGAAGGTGGGTCATGCTGATCGCCCAGATCTCCGACATGCATGTGAAGGCTGGCGGCGAGCGGCTCTACGGCCACATTGATACGGCGGGTTTCCTCGAGCGGGCCGTGGCGCATGTCGGTGCGCTCGATCCGCGGCCCGATATCGTGCTTGCCACGGGCGATCTGGTCGAGGGCGGCAGGCCGGAGGAATACGTTCATCTGCGGCGGCTGCTGGCGCCGCTTGCCATGCCGGTCTACTTGATTCCCGGCAACCACGATGCGCGCGATGCGTTGCGCGAGGTCTTCGCCGACCACGCCTACCTGCCGCGGACCGGCTTCCTGCACTACACGATCGAGACTCTGGCGGTGCGCCTGATCGCGCTCGACACCCTGGTGCCGGGCAAGGGATACGGCGCCTTGTGCCGCGAGCGGCTCGACTGGCTGGAGGCACGGCTCGCCGAAAGTGACCGCCCGACGATCCTGTTCATGCATCATCCACCGTTCGACTGCGGCATAGACGCCTTCGACAACGTCAAGCTGAACGAGGGCGGCGAGCGTCTGGCAGACATTGTTCGCAAATATGACAATGTCGAGCGCGTGATGTGCGGCCACGTCCATCGCCCCATCCAGGTACGCTGGGCCGGGACCATGGCGTCGATCGCGCCCAGCACGGCGCATCAGGCGACGCTCGATCTGCATGACGGCGCGCCGCTGTCGATGATGATGGAGCCACCCGCGATCGCGCTTCACCTGTGGCGCGCGGGCACCGGTCTGGTCACGCACGTGAGCTACATCGGAACCTACGAGGGTCCGCGGCCGTTTCGTTCCACACAATGAGCGTCACGTCATCCCGCCTCGGCGAACGGCTGAGTCTCGAAAGCCTGTTCAAGCGGTTGGGGCCGGGCGTCATCACCGGCGCGGCGGACGATGATCCCAGCGGCATCGCCACCTATTCGCAGGCCGGCGCCCAGGGCGGCTTCAACCTCTTATGGACGGTCGTGCTGACCTGGCCGCTGATGGTGGCCGTGCAATCGGTGAGCGCGCGCATCGGCCGGGTCACCGGACGCGGCCTCGCCGGCAACATGGCGCTGGTGTTCCCGCGCAGCGTCTTGACCGTGCTTGTCCTGCTGCTGTTCATCGCCAACACCATCAATCTCGGCGCCGACCTCGCCGCCATGGGGGCGGCAGCCAAGCTGATGACCGGCGTCGGCAGCCCGCATCTGTACACGGCGGGGTTCGCGATCTTCTCGCTGATAGCCGTCGTGTTCGTCCCCTACCATCGTTACGTCAGCCTGCTGAAATGGTTCACCTTTTCGCTGCTGGCCTATGTCGGCGTGGTGTTCACGGTGAAGATCGACTGGTACGCCGTGGCGGTGGGCGCGCTCGTGCCGAAGTTCGAGCTCTCCGGCGACGCCCTCACCCTGGTTGTCGCGATCTTCGGCACCACCATCAGCCCCTATCTCTTCTTCTGGCAAAGCTCGCAGGAGGTCGAGGACGAAGAAGCCGATCCCGAGGCCGGTCCGCTGATCGATCGGCCCGAGCAGGCAGACCATGAGCTCAACCGCATCGGCTGGGAAACCTGGATCGGCATGGCGATCTCCAACACCATCGCCTTCTTCATCATCCTGACCACGGCCGTGACCCTGCACGCGGCCGGCAAGACCGACATCCAGACCGCCGAGCAGGCGGCCGAGGCGCTGAAGCCGATCGCGGGCAACGCGGCGTTCTTGCTGTTCAGTCTCGGCCTGATCGGCACGGGGCTGCTGGCGATCCCGGTCCTCGCGGGCTCCGTCGCCTATGCCGTCGCCGAGGCGCGCGGCTGGCGTACCGGGCTCGAGCGGCCGCTGGCTGAGGCGCGGCCGTTCTACATCGTCATCGCCATCGCCATCGTGGTCGGTATCGCGGTCGACTTCTCGCCGCTCGATCCGATCAAGGCGCTGGTCTGGAGTGCCGTCGTGAACGGCGTCATCGTCGTGCCGATCATGGCGGCGATGATGATCGTGGTCAGCCAGCGCAAGATCATGGGCCAGTTCGTGGCCTCGCGCTGGCAATGGATGCTCGGCTGGATGGCGACGGCGGTCATGGCGGCGGCGGCCATCGCCATGTTCGTGCTGATGTAGCGAAGCATGAGAAACCCTGTCGTCCAGGCCAAGCTTAGGTCGTTCGCGACCGCCGGCAAGGGCATGTTAGCGTTTCGGCCATGAAGCTTTATTCCGGACCGCTCAGCATGTTCGGCGCCAAGGCCGAGATCGCAGCCCTTGAGAAGGGGCTCGATGTCGAGCTGATCATGGTGTCGTTCGAGATGAAGACGCTCTATCAGCCCAAGCATCCCGAGGTGCTGCGCATCAATCCCAAGCGCCAGGTGCCGGTGCTGATCGACGGTGATCTGGAGCTCTTCGACTCGACTCAGATCTTCGAATATTTCGAGACCGTGAAGCCCGCACCGGCGCTGTGGCCAGCCGAGCCCAAGGCGCGCGCCCGCGCGCGCCTGCTCGAGCACAAGTCCGACGAGATCTATTTCCCGCCCGTCGTCCGGCTCATGGGATTGCAGGCTACGCCCGAGGATCCGGCCGCGGTCGAAGCGCGGGCCGCCGCCGCTTCGTTCTATGACGAGAGCGAGAAGGGGCTGGGCACCCGGGAGTGGCTGGCCGGCAATTACTCCTATGCCGATATCGCCTTCTACATGGCGCAGCTCTTCGGCGAGCGCATGGGCGCGCCCATGACCGACGCCCATCCTCGCCTGAAAGCCTGGCGCGCGCGCATGAGCGCGCGGCCGGCGGTGCGCAAGGTCGCGGGTGCGATGGGCCGCTATCTCCTGTCGCAAGGGCGCAAGCTGCCGGCATTCCTGACGGAGCTGAGCGCATGACCAGGATCCTGTTCCTGCCCGGCGCCGGCGCCTCGCCGGATTTCTGGAAGCCGGTCGGCGATCGCCTACCCGAGGCTTGGCCGAAGGAGTATTTCGGCTGGCCGGGCCTCGGCGATCAGCCGCACGATCCCGCGGTCAAGGGCATCGACGATCTTCTGCTCCTGGTCAGTGCGCGCATGGACGAACCGGTCGATCTGGTGGCGCAGTCGATGGGCGGCGTTTTGGCGGCGCGCCTGGCGCTCGAACAACCGGACCGCGTACGGCGCCTGGTGCTGACCGTGACGTCGGGCGGCGTCAATATGGCGGGGCTTGGCGCGGCGGACTGGCGGGCCGATTACCGCCGGTCCTTTCCCAATGCCGCCGGCTGGATCACCGAAGCAGGCTCTTCATCGGACCTGCCGGTCGAACGCATTTCCGCGCCCACGCTCCTGATCTGGGGCGACGCCGACGCCATCAGTCCGGTCGCCGTGGGCCAGCATCTCGAACAGCGCATTCCCGATGCGCGCCTTCACGTCGTGCCGGGTGGCGATCACGACCTGGCGAAGACGCATGCCGAGCTGGTGGCGTCGCTGATCGCGCGGCACCTTACGGCCTGACCGTCCGTCCCAGCGCCGTCTCGTAGACCTTCAGGATCGCCGAGCTGTCCTTGGGTCCGAGGCCCATGCCGCGCGCCAGGCGCTGCAGGTTATGGGTCGAGGAGCCTTGCGGCAGCGGCACGCCGAGCTCGTCGCCCAGCTCGAGCGCCAGATGCAGGTCCTTGTAGGCGAGGTTGAGCGCAAAGCTGGGGTCGAGCTTTCCCGACAGCGCGCGCTCGGAGAAGCTCTTGAAGGCGTTCGAGTTGCCGCTCGAGTTGGCGACGACCTGGATCAGCTTCTGCGGATCGAGGCCCGCCGTGACGCCCAGCATCAGCCCCTCGGCCGCGGCCGCGGCGTTGCAGAAGGCCAGCATGTTGTTGACCAGCTTGGCCACCGTGCCGGTGCCGAGCCCGCCCATGTGGATCACGTTGGCGCTGAACGACTGCAGCACCGGCAGCGCGTCGTCGAATACCTTCTTGTCGCCGCCCACCATGATGGCGATGGTCGCGGCTTCCGCGCCCGTCGTGCCGCCGCTCACCGGCGCGTCGAGCATGGCGATGCCCTTGGCAGCCATCGCGGCGCCGATCTTCTTCACCATCGAGGGCGCGTTGGTGCTGAGGTCGATGTAGGTCTGGCCCTTGCCGATGTTGGCGAGGATGCCGCCGTCGCCCAGGGTCACCGCCTCGACATCCTTGGGCATGGGCAGCGAGGTCATCACCACGTCGGCGCCCTTGGTGACGTCGGCCACCGACTTGGCGGCGGTGGCGCCGAGATCGGTGCAGGTCTTCAGCGCGGCGGGGTTCAGGTCGAACACGCTCACCTGGTGATTGCTGCGCTTGACGATGTTGCGGCACATGGGGCCGCCCATGTTGCCGACGCCGATGAATCCTACTTTCACGCTTGCCTCCCGACCCTTATCGCACTTTGAGCACCAGCTTGCCCTTCAAGTGGCGCGCCTCGCTGACCCGCAGGGCATCCGCGGCCTTCGACAGCTCATAGAGCGTGACATGAGGGTGCCGGACGGCCCCTGACCGATAGAGCTCGGCGATGCGCTCGAGCGGCGGCCGGGCGCGGCCGACGGCTGGCCGCAAGGCGGTCACATCGCTGCGATCGGGCTTGGGCGCCTGGCCGCCCGACGCGATGAAGGCCGCGCGGCCGCCCGGCTTGAGCACCGCGAAGGAGCGCAGCGCGATGTCGCCGCCCACGGTATCGAACACCGCGTCGCAATTCTTCACGACCTTGGTGAAATCGGTGGTCTTGTAGTCGATCACTTCATCGGCGCCGAGGTCGCGCACGAATCCCAGGTTGGCCGTGCTGGTGGTGGAGATGACCCGGGCGCCGAGATGCTTGGCCAGCTGGATGGCGAAGCCCGCAACGCCGCCCGCGCCGCCCTGGATCAGGATCGTCTCGCCGGATTTGAGCTTCAGCGTGTCCTCGACCGAACGCAGCGCGGTCAGACCGATGAGAGCGAGCGCCGCGGCGTCGACATGCGACATCCCGGCCGGCTTCCTGGCGACGATGGCGGCGCCCACGGCAATTTTTTCGCAATAGGTTCCGTCCCGGCCGGCCTCTAGCACGCCGAACACGTCATCGCCGACGCGGAGATCGGTAACGCCGGCGCCCAGCGCGCTGACCGTACCGGAGAAATCACGCCCCAGGATCACGGGAAACTTGGGCTGATTGTAGTCGCCGGCGCACACTTTCGGATCGGCGCCGTTGACGCTCGCGGCCACGGTATCGACGACGATCTGGCCCGCCCCGGCGACCGGATCGGGAAGGTCGCCGTACTTCAGGACCTCCGGTCCGCCGAATTTGTCAATGTAAGCGGCCTTCATGGTGTGACGTTTCCACCACGGATCAACCGCCCCGGCAAGGCGTCGGTCGCCTCGCCGTGGCGATAGACGATGGCGCCGGAGACGATGGTCGCGTCAATGCCCTCCGTTCGCTGCAACAATCGCTTTCCACCGGCTGGAAGGTCGTAGGCGATCTGCGGCGGGCGCAGGCGCATGTTGTCATAGTCCAGGATGTTGATGTCCGCCTTCATCCCCGTCCGCAACAGGCCGCGATCAGCCAGCCCGATGGCGGCGGCGTTGTCCGCGGTCAGACGCTTGATGATCCAGGACACCGGGAACAGCGCCCCTCGCCCGCGATCGCGGGTCCAATGCGTCAACGTGAAAGTGGTGGAGGTGGCGTCGCACATGATGCCGACATGGGCGCCGCCGTCGCCCAGGCCGAGCAGGGTGTTGGGCGCCGCGATCATCTCCCGCACGACGTCGAGGTTGCCGCCGGCATAGTTGGTGACCGGCAGATAGAGGATCCCCCTGCCGTCCCGCTCGATGAGCAGGTCATAGGCCACCTCTTCCGGCGAGCCGCCCTCCCGCGCCGCACGCGCGGCGATGCTGCTCTCGGCCTTGGGTTCGTAATCCGGCGGATCGCCGAGCAGATACATTCGATCCCAGCGTTCGACTCGGCCGGCGCGCCGGCTGCCCTCGAATTTCTCGGCCAGGATGCGGGCACGCAACTCGGGTTGGCGCAGCTGGGCCAGCCGTTCCGGGAACGGCAAGTGAGCGATACGCTTGTAGGAGGGCCGGCCCATGAACGGGTTCTGCGACAGCTCGAGCCCCAGCAGCACGCTGGTCGGACGCGAGCGAACCTGGGCGGTGATCCGCAGTCCCTCCTCATTGGCTTCGTCGATCTGAGCCATCAGCTCGCGCCAGCCATTGGGATGGGCATCGGACTGCGTCAGGGTGATGGTGACCGGCCGGCTCGACTCCTTCGCCAGCCGGCGGAACAGGCCGATCTCGCCCGCCTGATCCTCGAAGTCCGACACGATCTGCATCCAGCCCTTGCCGGTCTCGCGCATCGCATGCGCGATCGCGGTCAGCTCGGCTTCCTCGGCGCGCAAAGTCGGGATGCTCCGGCCGTCGGCGGCGCGATGATTGAGCGTGCGCGAAGTCGAGAAGCCGAGCGCGCCGGCTCGCAGGCCTTCGGCGGTGAGCTCGGCCATGCGCTGACGGTCCTGCGCAGTGGCCGGCTCGCGATTGGCGCCGCGCTCGCCCATCACATAGACCCGCAAAGCAGCGTGCGGCACCTGAGCGGCGACGTCGGCATCGTAGGAACGGGCGGCGATGGCATCGAGGAAATCCGGGAAGCTGTGCCAGTTCCACGGCAGGCCTTCGCTCAGCACGACTTCGGGAATGTCTTCCACGCCCTCCATCAGGTTTATGAGCAGGTCGTGCTGGTCTTCGTGGCACGGCGCGAAGCCGACGCCGCAGTTGCCGAACAGCACGGTCGTGGCGCCGTTCCAGGACGAAGGCGACAACCGATCGCTCCAGGTCACCTGCGCGTCGTAGTGCGTGTGCACGTCGACGAAGCCCGGCGTGACAAGCTTGCCGCGCGCGTCGACCTCCTCGGTCCCCTTGGCAATGTTCCCACCGATCGCCGCGATCTTGCCGTCGATCACGGCGAGGTCGGCTTCATAGGGCTCACCGCCCGCCCCATCGACGATGGTGCCGTTGCGAATCACCAGGCTGGGAGAGGACATGCGGATGCTCCAATGCGATCGCGACTATCGTATCGGCAGGGGAGCAGTCGTGGCAAACGGGGCGGGGCTCCTCTCGCGCTCACGTGGCCTGCGCTGCACGCATGTGCGTCGGCAGCGCGATGCCAAAGGCTATAAGACCATTTTCATGGGCGATCGCCTTCTGGCGATCCGCGGCGAGCGACGACAGCGCCTGCAGATTCTCCTCGGGCGAGGGCCAGGTCGTCTTGTCGAGCGCGTCGTCGGTCACATGCGGGCGGAAGAACGGGTGATCCGTGCCGAACATGATCTTTGTCGGATCGGCAAAGGCCTCCAGGGCGGCGAGAGCCGGCGCGTGATAGGCGATCGAATCGTACCAGCACTGGCGCAGGTAATGGCTGGGCGGCTGGGTTAGGCCGAAATCCTTGGAGATGTCGTTCTTCACGCAGGAATCGAGGCGGCCGGCGAGATAGGGCAGCGTCCCGCCGGCATGGGCGATCAGCAGTTTCAGGCCGGGATGACGCTCGAGCGCACCGCGCAGGATGAGCAGGGAGACGGCGATCGAGGTCTCGAAGGTGAAGCCCAGCGCCAGCATCAACGCGTGGCCGGTATCGGGAAAGAGGCCGTGGCCGATTCCGTAATGCGGATGGATGAAGACGAAGAGGCCGGCATCGGCCGCCGCCTTCCAGATCGGCTCGAATGCCGGATCGTCGAGCCCCTTGCCGCGTCCCGCCGAGCCGATGATGACGCCGCGCATATGGCGATGGCCGGCGATGCGCTTCAACTCGGCGGCGCAGGTCTCCGGCCGCTGCAGCGCCAGCACGCCGAAGCCCAGCAGTCGCCCCGCGGAGCCCGCGCAAATCGCCTCGAGATCGTCGTTGAGCTCTGCGGTCAGCGCCGGCGCCTCTTCGGGCTCTACGAAATCGATCCACGGGTTGGCCGAGCTTATGACCGAAACGGCGATGCCGTGATGGTCCATGAAAGCGAGCTTGCGGCTCACCTCGTGGAACTCGCCGCCGATCGGCCGGCCGGCCGAGGTCGAGGTGTCGGCTTCCTCGTCGGGCAGGATGACCAGGCGATCGCCTCCGGCACGCGAAACGATGCGCGGAACCTTCTGGCGCTGGCGCAACAGGGCGACGTAGCGCGGCAGGTACATGTGGGTGTGGACGTCTATCAGCGGCAGGGACAAGGTGACGATCCTCGATGGCGGGAAAGGCAGGGCGAGCCGCTGCAAGCAAGCGGCGAGCCACCATAGCCGGCTTGGCGCGGCGATTGCTTGTTTTCGACCTGTTCGCCGGGGTGAACGTGCGGGGAAGAACAAGGGAGCCAATCATGGGAAACAAGCGTGTCTTCGGTCGCCGCAAGGCCATGGCGGGAGCAGCGGCCGCGACAGGGCTGACCCTCTGGTCGCAGCGTCTAAGCGCCCAATCGGGCGAGGTCGCGGTAGGCGCGATGGTGCCGATCACCGGCCCGTTCAACGTGTCGGGCCAGCAGTATCATTTCTCGCTGCAGATGGTGCAGGACGAGATCAACGCCAAGGGTGGCGTCGCCGGCAAGAAGCTGAAGATCGTCTTCGAGGACGTGAAGGATTCCAACAGCGTCGCGGTCAACGCCTACCTCAAGGTGGTGCGCGACATCGAGCCGCCAATGATCTTCCTGTCGAGTTACACGACGCAAAATCTCGCCACCGAACCCGAAGTCACCAAGGCACAGATCCCCGGCATGTATGCCGGCGGCGGCGACGCCATGCATCTGAAGAAGAACCCGTGGCTCTTCCGCATCCGCCCGCATGACGGGCTGCAGGCGCTGGCGCTCGCCAAGCACGCCACCGAGGGCCTGGGCAAGAAGAAGATCGGCATCATCTACGTGCAGAACGACTTCGGTCAGCCCGGCGCCGTCGCCGCGGAGAAGATGGTCAAAGCCGCCGGGGCCGACGTCGTCGGCATGGAGGCCTATGCTTTCACCGACAACGACATGTCGGCGCAGCTGCAGAAGCTCAAGGGGGCCGGCGCCGACTGCCTGATCTGCATCAGTTACGGCAAGGACGGCGCACTGGTGCTGAAGCTGATGAAGGAGATGGGCATCGACCTTCCGGTGGTCATCTCGTCCGGCGTCATGGTGCCTGCCGCGCGCAACCTGATCGCGCCCGACGAGCTCGCCCACGTCAACGGCGTGATGGATGCCTACCTGGCGCCGGAACGCGGGCCCGACGTCGCCGCCTACATCAAGACCTTCAAGGAGCGCTTCAAGGTCGACCCCGATCCGTTCGGCTCGTGCTACTACGACGGCGCCTGGATCATGAAGCAGGTCATGGACAAGGTCGGCACAGACCGCACCAAGATCCGCGACGAGCTCAGACTGGTGAAGGACTACAAGGGCGTCACCAACTCCTTCACGACCGACGAGTGGGGCAACATGGTCCATTCGCTGGCGGTGTTCTCGATCAAGCCCGGCACGCGCGATCCGGTGTTCATCCGCACCATCACGGCGTGATGACCCCTGCGGCGCCCGTCTTGTGCCCTCTCCGCCCACGAAGTGGGGGGAGAGGGAGGGGACCCGCGCGGAAGCGCGGGGAGGGTGAGGTGGGTCTCCACCTGACGGCCACGCACCGTCTTCGTATCCGGCACCACCTCACCCTCCCATTGCTTCGCAATGGGCCCCTCCCTCTCCCCCGCTTCGCGGCGGAGAGGCGCCTTGAGGCGGACCCTCTGGAGTAGCCGCTTGCAGCAGTTCGTCCAGCTCATCGTCAGCGGACTTGCCGTCGGCTCGGTCTACGCGCTGGTCGGCCTTGCCTTCATCATGGTGAACGAGGCGACCGGTGTGGTGAATTTCGCGACCGGCCAGATGGTGGCGATCGGCTGCTTCCTGGCGGTCTCGACCAGCCTGCAGATGGGTCTGCCGCTGGCGCCGGCCTACGCGCTGGCGCTGGTCGCCATGGCCTTGTTCGGGATGGTGTTCTACGCCGTCGTCTTCCGTCCGTTGCAGGACCGGCCCGTGGTTACCGTCATCATCGGCACGGTGATGATCGGCATCGTCATCCAGAACGCCGCGTTGATGACCTGGGGCTCGGTGCCCTTCCGCCCGCGCTCGCCGTTCGGGCGCCAGGTGATCGACGTGTTCGGCGCCGCCCTCTCGGCGCACGCACTGTTCGTGATCGTCGTCGCCTTCCTGATGATCGGCCTGCTCTATCTTTTCATCTACCGCACCGCCATCGGCGCCCGCATGCGGGCGGTGGCGCAGGATCGCGACGCCGCGCGCCTGATGGGCATCGGCGTCGATCGCATGTTCGTCCTGACCTGGATCATCGCCGGCCTGCTGACGGGAGCCGCCGGCATCCTGGTCGGGCCGATGTGGTTCGCCGACGTGAACATGGGCGATCCGATCGCGCTAAAGGCCTTCGCGGCCATCATCATCGGCGGCTTCTCCAGTGTCCCGGGCGCCATCGTCGGCGGCATCCTGGTCGGCCTGGCCGAGATGCTGGGCGCGGCCTACATCTCGTCGGCCTACAAGGACGGCCTGGTCTTCCTGGTGATGATCCTGTTCCTGCTGGTCCGCCCGCAGGGCATCTTCGGCGAGCGCATCGGCCAGCGCGCATGAAGGCCCGCTCCGCTCTGCTCGCCGCCTGCGCCGTCTTCCTGGTGGCGCTCGTGCTGCCCGCCTTCATCAGCGGCTACGGCATCCGCATCCTCAACCTGGCGCTGATCTCGGCCATCGCCGTCATCGGCCTCAACTTCGCCTTCGGCTATGCCGGCCTCATCACGCTCGCCCAGGCGGGCTTCGTCGGCTGCGGGGCCTACATCACGGCGATCCTGTCGACGACGCTCGGCCTCTCGCCCTGGCTGTCGATTCCGGCCGCCGTCGTCGGCACCGGATTCATAGCGGTCGTCATCGGCCTGCCGATGTTGCGTCTGAAAGGCCATTACCTCGCTTTGGCGACCCTGGGCTTCAACGTGTCCTTCGTCATCGTCACCACCAACTGGAAGTCGGTGATGGGCGGCACCGACGGCATCTCCGGCATCCCGGCGCTCGCTTTGCCCGGCTGGGCGTTCGCTACCGACCACCGCTACTACTATGTCATCTGGGTCGTGCTGGCGGTCGCCACCTGGTGCGCCTGGCGCATCCGCAATTCCCATATCGGCCTCGCCATGATCGCGGTGCGCGACGACGAGATCGCGACCGGCGCGGCTTCGGTGGGCGTCACCCGTATCAAGCTACAGGCTTTCGCCCTCGCCGCCGTCTATGCCGGCCTCTCGGGCGCGCTGTTCGCGCACATGGCCAACTTCGTGGCGCCCGACGACTTCAACCTTGGTCATTCCATCATCTATCTCGCGATGCTGATCATCGGCGGCGAAGGCTCGATCCTGGGCAGCATCGCCGGCGCCGTCATCGTCACCTTCATGCCCGAGCTGATGCGCGATCTTGGCATCGCCTACATGATCGTGTTCGGCGCCCTGATGCTGCTGATCCTGATCTTCCTGCCCAAGGGTCTGTTGAGCCTGACCGCCATCGTCGGCCGCCAGCTGAAAGCCTCCGGCCGATGAGCGGCACGATCCTCGCGATCGACGGCCTGTCGAAGAATTTCGGCGGGGTGCGCGCCGTCCAATCGGTGTCGCTGGCGATCCCCGGCGGCCGGATCTTCTCGGTCATCGGCCCCAACGGCGCCGGCAAGACCACGCTGATCAACGTGCTGACCGGCGTCCTGTCGAGCTCGGGCGGCAAGGTGCGCTTCGAGGATCGCGACATCACCGATGCGCCGGCCCACGTCGTGGCCTCGGCCGGCATGGTCCGCACCTTCCAGAATGGTCGCCTCTTCCATCGCCTGACGGTGATGGAGAACGTTTTGGTCGGTGCCCATCATCTGTTGCCGCAGTCCGTATGGTCGGCGATCGCCGGCGGCGCCGCCGCGCGCATGGTCGGGATCCGCCAACGCGCCGGCGCGCTCCTGGCGACGCTGGGCCTGGCCGAGGATGCGGATCGGCTGGTCGGCGCCCTGCCCTATGGCCGTCAGCGCATGGTCGAGATCGCCCGCGCGCTGGTGTCGAAACCCAAGCTGCTGCTGCTCGACGAACCGGCCGCCGGCCTCAACTCCGGCGAGGTCGAGCGGCTGCGCGGCATCCTCGAGGCGTTGCGGACCCAGGGCCTCACCCTGCTGCTGGTCGAGCACAATATGGGCCTGGTCATGCGCGTCGCCGACCGCATCGCCGTGATCAGCTTCGGCGAGAAGATCGCCGAGGGCAGCCCGGCCGAAGTCCGCGCCGATCCCAAGGTGCTGGAAGCCTATCTGGGACACGGGTACCGGCATGCTGAAGATTGAAGAACTCGCCGTCGCCTACGGCGCGATCGACGCGCTGCACAGCATCTCGCTGGAGGTCGGCCAGGGCGAGGTCGTGGCGTTGCTGGGCGCCAACGGCGCGGGCAAGACCACGTTGCTCAGAACCATCTCCGGCCTGCACCGATCAAAATCGGGCGCGATCCGCTTCGAGGGCGAGCTATTGGCCAACATCTCCGCCGAAAGCCGGGTCAAGCGCGGCCTCGCCCATGTCCCCGAAGGCCGGCGAATATTCCCCGGCCTCACCGTACGCGAGAACCTCGACGTCGCCACCACGGTCTGGCGCCGTCGCGGCATGAGCGCGGACGGCGACCTCGATACTGTCTTCGCGCTCTTCCCCCGGCTCAAGGAGCGCGCCACGCAGCTCGGCTGGTCGCTGTCGGGCGGCGAACAGCAGATGCTGGCCATCGGCCGGGCGCTGATGGCGCGGCCGAAGATGCTGCTGCTCGACGAGCCGTCACTGGGACTGGCCCCTCGCCTGTCGGCCGAAGTCTACGAACGCATCGCCGACATCAACGCCAAGGGGGTGACGGTGCTGCTCGTGGAGCAGAATACAGTCCTCGCCTTGGAGGTGGCACAGCGCGCCTACGTGATCGAGAATGGTCACATCGTGCTGGACGGTCCGGCGCGCGATCTGGCGCGCCATCCGCGGGTGCGCGAAGCCTATCTGGGAGCCTGAACATCATGGCGAAGAGCGGCTGGCAGGTCGGTATCGACATCGGCGGCACCTTTACCGATCTGGTGGCCCTCCTGCCCGGCACGAGCGAGGTGCGCTCGATCAAGGTGCCGACCCAGCGCGACGACCCCGTCGCCAGCATCCAGGCCGCCCTCGCTGCCGCCGGCCTCGCGCCGGAAGAGGTCGACGACCTCATCCACGGCACGACCCTGGTCACCAACGCCATCGTCGAGGACCGGGTCGAGCCGGTGGCGCTGGTGGCGACGCGGGGCTTCGAAGACGTGCTGGATATCGGCCGCGGCGGCCGCCAGCATCTCTATCGCCTCGACCTGCCGCCGCGGCGCGCCTCGCAAGTGCCGCCGGAGCGCCGCATCGGCCTGGCCGAGCGTGTCGATCACACCGGCGCAGCGGTGCTGGCACCGGATGGCGCCTCGATCGCCGACGCAGTGGCCCGTGTTAAGGCGACCGGCGTTGAGAGCGTCGCCGTCTCGCTCTTCCATGCCTATGCCAATCCCGCGCACGAGCGCGCTGTCGGCGAGGCGCTGGCGGCGGCGCTGCCCTTCGTCTCGCTGTCGCATGAAGTGAATCCCGAAACGCGCGAGTTCGAGCGCACCGCGACAACGGTGCTCAACGCCTCGGTCATGCCCATCGCCGCGCGCTATCTCGACCGTCTGCAGCGCGAGGTGAAGGGCGCGCGCCTGCATGTCATGCACTCGGCCGGCGGCATGGCCTCGCCGGAGGCCGCCGCGCGGCGGCCGCTCGCCATGGCGTTGTCGGGCCCGGCCGCCGGCGTCTCTGCTGCGGCCCATGTCGCGGCAGCCCTCGGGCTCGACAAGGTGCTGAGCTTCGACATGGGCGGCACGACGACCGATGTCTGCCTGATCACCGGCGGCGCGGCGGAAATTTCCACCGATTCCAAGCTCGCTGGCCGGCCGGTGCGCCAGCCCATGGTCGCCGTCGAATCGATCGGTGCGGGCGGCGGCTCGCTGGTGAGCCTGGGCACCGGGGGCCTGTCGATCGGCCCGGAAAGCGCCGGTGCCGAGCCCGGACCCGCCGCCTATGGCCGCGGCGGCACGCGGCCCACCGTCACCGACGCCAACGCGGTGCTGGGCTATCTCGATCCGACGCGGCGGCTGGGCGGCGCCATCACCCTCGACGTCGCCGCCGCGGAAGTGGCCCTGGCGCCGCTCGCCAAACGCCTCGGCGTCGGGGTCATCGAGCTGGCGCTGGGCGTGCAGAGGGTCGCCAACGCCACGATGGTGCGGGCGCTGGCCAGGGTCACCGTCGAGCGCGGCGTCGATGGGCGCCAGTGCACGCTGCTCGCCTTCGGTGGCGCCGGCCCGATGCATGCCGCCCGTCTTGCGCGCGAGTTTGGCATCGGCGAGATCGTCGTGCCGCGTTTCTCCTCCGGCTTCTCGGCGCTGGGCTGCATCGTGGCCGACATGAGCTACACCCAGCAGCAATCGGTGCGCATGCTGAGCACCCATTGGGATGCCGACCGCTTCGGAGCCCTGCAGGACGACATGCTGAAGGCCTTGATGGCGCCGCTGCATCAACTGGGCCATCGCAGCGAGGAGATCGCGGTCGAGCGCACCGCCCTAGTGCGTTACGTGGGCCAGAGTACCGCGGTGGAAGTGGCCTTCGCCGACCCGCTCGACCTCGCCACCCTGGGCCGCGATTTCCGCCGCCGGCATAACGACATCTACGGCTACGCGACCGACGAGCATTGGGAAATGCAAAGCCTGCGCGTCCGCGCCGGGGTCGGCCGGCGCACAACCTTCGGCCCCTTCGCGACCGAAGGCGGCGCGCCGCAACCGACGAGCGTCGGCCCCTGCTGGTTCGATCCGTCGGCGCCGCGTCAGACGCCGCGCTTCGATCGCGACCACCTGCCGGCGGGCGTGCGGATCGACGGGCCGGCCATCGTCGAGGATGCCTGGTCGACGATCGTCGTGCCGCCCGGCTACGTCCTGCGCGCCGATGCGATGGGCCATCTCTGGATCAACGAGGTCGCGGCATGAAGAACTCGATCGACCCTTTCACCGTGGAAGTCATCCGCCATGCGCTGACGGCGGCGGCTGAGGAGATGTCGTTCGTCGTCATGCGCTCGGCGCGCTCGCCGCTCCTGCGCGAGGCCGGCGATCTTTCGTCGGCCCTCACCGACCACAAGGGCGACCTGATCGCCCAGGGCCGTGACATCCCGATCCATTTGGGCGTGATGAGCTTCACGGTGAAGAAGTTCCTCGAACGCATCCCGGCCGAGCGCCTGAAGCCGGGCGATGTCTGGTACCTCAACCTGCCGGAAGTGGGCGGCAATCATTTGCCGGACGTGAAGGCGATCCGCCCCATTTTCCTCGAAGGAAGACTGTTCGCCTTTGCCGTCAGCCTCGCCCATTGGGGCGATATCGGCGGCGCCTGGGCCGGCAGCTATTTCGCCGCCGCGACCGAAACCTGGCAGGAGGGCGTGCGCATCCCGCCGCTGCGCCTGTTCACGGCCGACGGCGTCGACCAGGAGAAGCTCGACTTCCTGCTTGCCAACCTGCGCGGCCCCGCGGAACGTGAAGGCGACATCCTGGCCCAGATGGCGGCAACGCGGGCGGCCGAGGCGCGGCTGGTGCGGCTCTGCGAGGAGCATGGCGCCGCCACGATCCGCGCCGCGCTCGACCGGCTGGACGATCTTTCCGAGGCGCAGATGCGCGAGGCGATCGCCGGCCTGCCCGACGGCGTCTATGAGGGCGAGGATTTCCTCGACGACGACGGCCCGGGCGGACAGCCGGCAGGCGTGCGGGTGCGCATCGAGATCAAGGGCGACCACGCCCGCTTCGACTTCAGCGCCAGCGACGATGCCGTCGCGGGGCCGCTCAACACGACGCCCTTCGTCGCCATGGCCGCGGTCTACTACGCCATCAAGGCGGTCGCCGGCCCGGAGATCCAGCCCAACGGCGGCTGCTACCGCACGCTCGAGGTGATCACGCGGCCGGGCTCCCTGTTCGAGCCCGCCATCGACAAGCCGGTGGTGGGCGGCAACCACGAGACCTCGAACCGCGCCGTCGACGCCATCATGCGCGCCCTTGAGCCGGCGGTGCCGGAGCGGCTGACGGCGGGCGGCTCGACGACGGCGGGCATCCTGATCTTCGGCGGCCGGCGGCGCGACGGCGCGATGGGCACCTTCTACGAGACCCATGGCGGCGGCGAAGGCGCGCGCGCCCATCGCGACGGCGTGCCGGTGGTGCGCGTGCACCTCACCAACACCATGAACACGCCGGCCGAGATCGTCGAAGCCGAGTACATGATCCGGGTCGACGAGCAGCGGCTCAGGCCCAACTCCGCCGGCGGCGGAAAGCACAAAGGCGGCGCAGGGCTGCTCCGTTCCTACACCGTGCTGGCCGACGGCATGTCGCTCACCACCATGTTCGAACGCCGCATCGTGCCGCCCTACGGCCTGCAGGGCGGCCATGCCGGCGCGCCCTTCCGCGTCACGCTGCACCGCGCCGCCGGCGGCAGCCGCGAGCTTTCCGGCAAGGAAAATCTGAGCCTGAGCAAGGGCGACCGCGTCGTCATGGAGACCTCCGGCGGCGGCGGGTACGGCCGAAAATGATCATGTCATCCTGAGCGAAGCGAAGGATCTCATGCCCGTTGCAAGCGGCGATGAGGTCCTTCGCTTCGCTCAGGACGACATGAAGGCCCGGAATTAAAACTCCCGCAAATTGTCCATGAAGTGCTTGTGCGCATAGGCCTTGCGCGTCACGCCGCGGCGCTGCAGCTCGGGCACCAGCCCGTCGCACACTTCGATGACATAGCGTCGGTCGAAGTAGCTGTTGAAGATCAGGAAGCCGTCGCCGCCGACCTCCTCCATGATCTCCTGCATCATGCCCGCCACGTGGTCCGCGGTGCCGGTGAAGTCGATGCCGCCCTTCCTGGTGTAGCTCTGCAGGATCGAGCGCGGCGTCTTGCCGATCCATTTGGCGAGCGCCGACTGGTGGCCGTTGGTCGTCAGGTCCGGCGGCAGAGGCTTGTCGAGGTCGAACTTCGAGAAGTCGATGCCGGTGAGGCGCGACATGCCCGACAGATGCAGGTCGAGGTGCTTCTCGGCCTCGAGCGCCTCCAGCCGCGTGCGTTCGCGCGCCGCCTCCATCGTGACGTCGATGATCGGATGGGCGAGGAAGAGCACCTTGATGTCGTCGGGATTGCGCCCGTACTCGGCGGCCTGCTGGCGCACCTTGTCGCGGTAGGCCTTCATGCTGTCGACGCTGCCGCCACCCTCGGTGATGATCGTGTCGGCCCAGCGCGAGGCGAAGCGCTGCCCGCGCGGCGAGCCGCCGGCCTGGCAGATCGGCACGCGGCCCTGCGGCGAACGCGGCGCGTTCAGCGGACCGCGGCACTTGAAATATTTTCCCTCGTGATGGATCGGATGGACCTTGCTGCCGTCGGCGAACATTGGGATCTCGCGGTCCAGCACCACGGCGTCGGGCTCCCACGCCTCCCACAGCTTGGTCACCACCTCGGCGAATTCGTCGGCGATGTCGTACCGCTCGTCGTGCGGATAGTGCTTGTCGCGCCCGTAATTCTGCGCCGCGCCGTCGTTGCTGCCGGTCACGCAGTTCCAGCCGATCCGGCCTTCGGTCACATGGTCGAGCGAATTGACCAGCCGCGCCAGCAGGTACGGCGGATACTCCGACACCGACAGGGTCGGCACGATCCCGAGGTGCGTCGTCGCCTGCGCGAGATAGGGCACCAGCACGGCCGGATCGAGCTTGGGCGCACTGGCGGCATATTTCAGGTAGGCATCGTGCGAGCCCTGGTAGGTGTAGGGCACGTTCGAGGAGTCTTCGATGATCATGTAGTCGAAGCACGCCCGGTCCATGCCCTTGGCAAGGTCGACGAACAGGTCGGGCATCATCCAGCGGCTCATGTCACTGCCCGGCCAGTCGCCACGCCACGATTTGGGGCCATAGCCCTGCGACAGGAACCAGGCGAGATGGAAAGGTCGCTTCATGCGCTACGCTCCAGGGTGGCCACGAATTCATCTTGCGTCATCGCGGTCGACGGGTCGCGGCCGCGGTCGCGATAGAAGACCTCGTAGCGCTTGAACTCCTCCAGCACGCGGCGAAGCTCCACGATAGCGTCGTCGTGCAGATCGACCCTGACGTCGATGTCGGGATAGTCGGGATCGGCCACCACGCGGATCGCCGCGGACCGTTCGGTCAGGTGTCCTTGCGCGCCGACCTGGCCGCCGGAATTGCGGCCTGCTTCGAGCGCCGCCAGGATCCGGAACTCCAGCGCACTCTCCGGCTTCGCCATGAATCCGGCGGCGATGGCCTCGATCACCTGCGGGCCGGCCAGCACATTGCCGAAGGCGACGTAGCCTTTGCCGATCTTGTGGCCCGACCACGGCCGCGTTCCCGAGCCGGTATGGGCAACACCATTGCCTTCGCGATCGATGATGCCGATCTGCCGATAGGCGTGATCGGGATCGTTGTGCTCGAGCATCTTCATCACGTGCGCGGGGTTGTGGCCCTGCGCGAGAAGCTCGATCGCCAGCGGATCGTTGCCACGATTGGTGTAGGCCTGCGTCTTGCAGATGCCGACGCCGGCTAAAATGCCTTCGCAGCGGCCGCCGGCGCCGATCGAGAAGGTGGCGATGCCGAGGCCGAGCCGGCCGCTGTGCGGGCAGCGCGCGATGATCGAGAAAGTCATCTAGGCCTCCGCCGCGCGCAACGTCTTCATGAACTCTTCCTGTCCCGTCGCGCCGCTCGGGTTGCGCTCGCGGTCGCGATAGTAGGCTTCGTACTGCTTGTATTCCGTCCAGACGCGGCGCAGCTCCTCGACCGCCGTTGCATGCAGATCGACGCGCAGGTCGATGTCGGCAAATGTATCCGTTGAATAGACACGCAGCGCCGCCGAACGCTCGGCCTTGTGCTGCTCGCGCGTGCCCTGCCCGCCCGCGTCGCGGCCGGCCTCGATGCCCATCAGCAGGCGATGTTCGAGGTCGGCGTCGGGCTCGGCCAGGAAGCCTTTGGCGATGGCGGCGGCCACTTCCGGCCCGACCAGACCATTGCCGAACGCCACGTGGTTCTCGCCGACGACATGGCCCGACCAGCCGCGCGTGTGCGGGCCGGTATGAGCGACCGCCATGCCGCTGCGGTCGATGACACCGATCTGCCGGTAGTCGGCATAGGGATCGTTCTCCATGAGCTGCTGCAGCACCGATCGCGCGGTGAAGCCCTGCGTCAGCAGCCGCAAGGCCAGCGCATTGTTCCTCTCGTTGGCGAAGGCCTGGCTCACCGTCACGCCCGCGTTCGACTTCACGCCGTAGCAATAGCGGCCGACGGTGATCGAGAAGGTGGCGATGCCGATTCCCAGACGCCCGGTACGGTGGCAGCGGCCCAATACGGTGTAGGTCATGACGTTCTCCTTAACTGCGGCGCGCGCCACTCCAGCGGCGCGTCATGGTCTTCCGGGAGCGCGGGCCTCCAGGCCCGCTCATGATCATGATGCGGGCCTGGAGGCCCGCGCTCCGGCAAGAGCTTGACGACGCGCGTTCAGGTTGGCGACGAAGACGTCCTGCGGGATCGCATGGCTCGGATCGCGCCCGCGCTGCCGATAAAATTCTTCGTACAGTTTGAACTCCTCTAGCACGCGGCGAAGTTCCTCGACGGCAGTCGGATGGACGTCGACGCGCACGTCGATATCCGGATAGTCCATCCGGTCGACGACCTTGATCGCGGCCGACCGCTCCGGCTTGTGGGTCTGGGCGTTACCCTGCCCGCCGGCGTCGCGTCCAGCCTCCAGCGCCCGCATGAGGCGGTATTCCAAGGGATCATCAGGTTTGGCTAGGAAGCCCGCGATCAGTCCGGCCAGCACCTGCGGACCCACCAGGCCATTGCCGAAGGCCACGCTGTCCGTATCCATCTGATGGCCGGACCAGCCCCGCGTGCCCGACCCGGTATGGGCGGCGACGCGGCCGTCGCGGTCCATGATGGCGATCTGGCGATAGTCATGCTCGCGGTCGTTGGCCGCAAACATCTGCATCACGCGCGCCGGCAGAAAGCCCTCGGCGAGCAGCTTGATGCCCAGCGGGTCGTTGGTCCGGTTCGGAAAGGCCTGTGTCTTGCAGACGCCGATGCCGGCGGCGATGCCCTCGCAGCGTCCGCCGACAGCCAGCGAGAAGGTCGTGATGCCGAGGCCCAGCCGGCCGGTGCGGGCGCAGCGTCCGATGATCGAGTAGGTCATTGTGCGGCCTCCTGGTGCTACTTGAGGCCGGCGACGAACACGTCCTGCGGAACCGCATCGCGCGGATTGTTTCCGCGGTCGCGGTAGTAGCCACGGTAGAGCTCGTACTCCTCGAAGGCGCGCCGCAGCTCGTCGACCGCCTTGTCGTGCAGGTCGACCCGGAGATCGAGCTCGGCGTGATCGTAGGCGCCGTAGACAAAGATCCCGGCCGACCGCTCCGTCAGATGGCCGTCGTTGCCGACCTGGCCGCCGGCATCGCGCCCGGCCTCGATCGCACGCAGCAGGCGTCGTTCGAAGGATTCGTCCGGCTTGGCCTCGTAGCCCCGCGCCATGGCCTCGACGACATGATGTCCGGCCAGCACGTTGCCCATCGCGACATAACCGTTGCCCACCTCGTGCCCCGAATAGCCGCGGGTTTTCGCCCCGCTATAGGCCGCCGCGCGTCCCTCCCGGTCGATGACGGCGATCTGGCGATACGCGAAGTCGGAATCGTTCGCCGCCAACTCGTCGATAACCCGTGCCGGCATGAAACCCTTGGCCAGCAGGCGCAGCGCCAGGGTGTTGTTGCCCTGGTTCACGAAGGCCTGGGTCATGGTTGCGCCCACGTTGGCGCGCAGACCGTTGCAGTAGAGTCCGACACCGATCGAATAGGTCGCGATGCCGATGCCGACCTGTCCGCTACGCGAACAGCGCGCCACGATGGTGAATGTCATTGAACGTTCCTCCTCCGAAACATGCCGGCGGTTTTCCGGTCGCAATGCAGGAAGCGCGCCATGGCCTGGTACCCGCTTCATAGAATGCTGATACAGTCCCCACCTCACCCTGAGGAGGCCCGCAGGGCCGTCTCGAAGGGTGGGATACACTGTCGTTGTTGCCCATCCTTCGAGACGCATCGCTACGCGATGCTCCTCAGGATGAGGTTGTTTGTGAATCAGCATTCTATGAAAGGCTGGTACTAGGCGGCACTGCTGAGAGGTTCAGGCAGATTCTGCAATTCGCCCTGCAGGAAACGCAGGAACTCCTCCGCCGCCAGCGGCAGCTCGCGAGAGGCGTGGGTCACGGCATCGATTGTCGCGGTGTTGACGATGCGATCACGGATTGGAACGGCGACCAGGTCGCCGGTGCGCAGGCTGTCTCTGGCGGACAGGCGTGAATGGAACGTGATGCCGTTGTCGACCTGGACGAATTGTACCCTGAACTGGATCGAATTCGTCTCGAGGACGGGCACCATGTAGATGCCGGCGGCCTTGCAGGCGATATCGATCAGGACGCGACTGCCCGAGTTCTTCAGCGGCAGGGCGATCGGATAGATGACGCTGTCGGCCAGCGACACCTTCGGCCGCTGCGCCAGCGGATGGCGAGGCGACATCAGGGCGACCAGCGGTTCGCGCATCTTGAACACCGTCGTGAGGTCGCGTTCGACGCGAGGATAGAAGGCCAGACCGATATCGGTGCGGCCTTCACGCACGGCCGCGATGATGTGGTCGGTACGATCGACGGTAACCTCGAAGGTGATGCCGGGATGGCGCGCCCTGAATCGCATGATCGCCTGGGGCAGTACGCCCGGCACCAGGGATTCGATCGACTGGATATTGATCGTACCGCGGCGCAACCCTTTCAGCGCATCCAGCTCGGAACGGACTCGTTCGGTCTGGCGCAGGCTGGAGCGAGCGTGACGCAGGAAGATTTCGCCGGCCGAGGTGAGTTCCACTCCGCGGGCATGACGCTGGAACAGCGGCACGCCGAAATCCTGCTCGAGTTTCTGGATCTGCCGGCTGAGCGCGGATTGCGCGACGTGAAGCTCCTCGGCGGCCTCGCGGATCGAGCCGCGACGGGCCACCGCCGCGAAGTAACGCAGGTTGATGCTGGTCATTTCCCCCCGATTCCCCTCCTCTCTACAGTGATGCCGATCAGGCATCGTGTCGACGCCAAATTTGCTCTTGTGCGATCAGCGGGCGAAGCGCCCAATTCGCTCGGGAAATTCGAAGGGGGGCAATCATGCTCGACATGGTCGGTGAAGCCGTAGACCGGCTGATCACCATCGAAGCGAAGAACCACGGCATGCCGCACGGCATCCTGCAGCCGATGTACGACGCGGCGCGCAAGGCGGCCGGCAACAAGCCGGTGACCATGGCCGCGGCCAAGGGACTGAAGAAGCACCTGGGCAAGGGCGACGTGGTTTTCATCATGACCGGCGCCGGCTACGAGCCGACCATGCCCAAGGGCGAAAGCGACGGCCCGCCGGGTGCCGCATCGCTGGCGCGCATCCTCTATCGCGGACTGGGTGCGATCCCGGTGTTCGTCAACGAGGCCTGCCACGCCGATCCCATCGTCGCCTCGAGCGAGGCTGCCGGTTTGATGGTCAAGCCGTTCGACCAGGCGCGCGACCGCCATCTTGGTGCCGCGATCGTGAACGCGCCGACCCAGCAGTCCAAGATCAAGGCCTGGATAGCCAAGATCTACGCCGACTACAGACCCAAGGCGGTCGTCGCCACCGAGCGGCTGGGCGCCGGTGCCGACGGCAACGTCCATACCGCGACGGGCCTGCCGCTGACCGGCCCGAAATCCAAATTCCAGGGCTGCATCGATATCGGCGAGGTCGTGACCGAGGCCAACCGGCGCAACATCTTTTCGGTCGGCATCGGCGATCACGGCAACGAGCTGGGCTTCGGCACGATCTACGACGCGGTGGTCAAGACGATGCCCAAGGGCAAGGCGCTCGCCACCGTGGTCAAGACCGACGTGGTCATCCCGGCGATGATGTCCAACTGGGGCTGCTACGGCATCGAAGCCTGCCTGGCCTATCTTCTGCGCAAGCCGAAGCTCATCCATTCGCCGGAGATGGAAAAGCGCATCGTCCAGGCCTGCCTCGACGCCGGCGGACTGGAAGCGATGTACTGCACCACCGAATTCCTGGTCGACGGACTCGACGGCGAGACTTCGATGGCCTGCATGCAGTTCCTGTCGAACATCGTGCGCAAGAATCTCGAACCGCCGGATGCCGGCCTGACGCACTAGGAACGGTTCAGGCGTGCGTTCTAATCTCATGGCTGGGGGCGCGCCACTCCACTGGCGCGATCTTTTCCTCCCCAAGCGAAGCTTGGGGAGGTGTCCGCGTAGCGGACGGAGGGGTCATGAGCACCAGCATTGATGCTCATGACCCCTCCGTCGCCGTAAGACGGCGACACCTCCCCACGCGTTGCGTGGGGAGGAGACGCGCCAGTGGAGTGGCACGCTGCCAGCAAAGTTAAGGAGCATTCATGGCCATAGACGAAATCGTCGGCGACTCGATCGATCGGGCGGTCAGTATCGAGATGCGCTTTCGCGCCGGACTGCCGCGCGGCGTTACCTATCCGCTCTACGAGGCGGCACGCAAGAAGCAGAGGAAGCCGTTGACCTGGTTGGCGGCCAAGCTCCTGAAGGACAAGGTGAAGCCCGGCCAGCACGTCTTCGTCGTCACCGGCGCCGGCACGCCGCCCGGCCTGCCGGCCGGCGAGACCGACGGGCCGCCGGGCGCGGCGGCGATCGCCCGCGCCATCGAGTTTGGCCTCGGCGCCAAGCCGATCCTGATCAGCGAAGCGCGCAACATGCCGGCCGTCATCAAGTCGACCGAAGCGGCGGGCCTCGCCGTCGTCGACGAGGCGCTGTTCAAGCAGCGCCGTTCGTGCGCGCTGGCCATCGACTATCCGCTGGGCGACGCCGCCGGCAAGAAGGCCGCCGCCCAGCTCTGCAAGAAGTTCAAGCCTGCGGCGATGGTCTTCATTGAGAAGGTCGGGCCCAACACCAAGGGCATCTACCATTCGATCATGGGAACGCCGCGCACCCCCGACAAGATCGCCAGCGCCTATCACCTCGCCGATTTCGCCAAGGCCAACGGCATTCCCACGATCGGCATCGGCGACGGCGGCAACGAGATCGGCTGCGGTGTGATCAAGGAGGCGGTGCGCGAGATCCAGCCGTTCGGCAAGGACTGCGGCTGCCCCTGCCATGGCGGCGTTGGCACGGTTACTGAATGCGACGTCCTGGTGTTCGCCGCGGTGTCGAACTGGGGAGCCTACGGCATTGCGGCGGCATTGGCCGGTCACTTGGGGGACCGCGAAGTGCTGCACGACGAGGCAACGGAGTTGCGCATCGTGCACGCAAGCGTCGCCGGTGGGGCGATGGATGGGGCCTATTCCCGTCTCATTCCCTACGTCGACGGCACGTCGGACAAGGTGCAGGCGAGCCTGATCACGCTGCTGCATCAGATCGTGGAAAACGGGCTGAAGGAATACGACAGGGGTTTCTAGGGCACCTCGCAACAGGAGGCGGCGATGAGCAAAGGGTCCAGGCTTTCAAACAGCCAAGGCGTAACGCGTCGCGGTTTCACGGCAGGCGCGTTCGGCGCCGGTCTCGTCCTGGGCACCGGCCGCGCGCCGGCGATCGCCCAGGGCAAGCGCGATCTGCGGGTCGGCGTGTTCGGCGGCGAGTTTGGTAACCTGAGCCCGGTGATCCGCTACGACATCCAGGGCGGCCTGGTGCTCTACAACATCTTCGACGGGCTGGTGGAGATAAATTTCGACAAGCGCTCGATCGAGCCGCTGATGGCGCTCGAATGGGCCAACCCCGATCCGCTGACCTGGCGCTTCAAGCTGCGCGAGGGCGTGAAGTGGCAGAAGGGTTTCGGCGAGCTCACCGCCGAAGACGTCGTCTACACCTGGAACTACCATCTCGAATCCAA
>Ga0308309_10000399_pt1 | contig 28194 bp, 20 predicted proteins | sample HubBroMetageWFT5_FD_192491 | JGI IMG/M metagenome (GOLD analysis project Ga0308309, IMG submission 192491) | Warmed and freeze-thawed soil microbial communities from the Hubbard Brook experimental Forest, New Hampshire - Hubbard Brook CCASE Soil... | ecosystem: Environmental > Terrestrial >...
AGCCATGCCGCCAGCAAGAAGGTTTCTTGCGTAAATGGCTGCACGGATCGGATTTTCCTGAGCCTGGCGCTTCCCGCCGAAGTGGATCCACTGCAAACTTTCGCCCAATTAAAGGATGGAATTCTTGAACTGGTGATGCCGAAGATTTTCTCTCCCGCGCAAGTCGCAACAGTGAACCATGCGTATTCCCTCGTGCGCTCCAAGGACTACCGCCGCTGGACGCACGCCGTCGTGCAGTTGCTGAGCGGCTACCGGTGAAGCTCGACAAGACAACCATGTCGAAGATTTGGAGCAAGTGGAACCCAAAGAACGAGAATAAAAAAACTACGTAAAGGTGAAACGATGAGAACTCGAAACTTCACGCACAAGGCACTTCTTGTCCTGGTTGCGATCGTGAGTGGCTCACTGACTCTCGAAGGCCGCAAACCTTCCCCGGCGGCTTCCGTTCCGGTTTCATTGGTCGTCACCGCGGAGGCGCGCCACGGTGGAGATGTTCCCCTCATCACTCCCGACGAAGTGCGAGTCTATCAGGGGCGGGATCGAGTGCAGGTAGCGGACTGGATTCCTTTGAGAGGGGACCGCGCCGCACTCGAGTTATTCGTTCTCCTCGACGATGGCGCCAGTCCTTCGATTGGTTCGCAGTTTGATGATTTGCGCGCCTTCATGCTGCTCCAGCCGGATACCACTATGGTTGGAGTGGGCTATATGCGGGACGGCACGGTCGACATCGCCCAAGCCCCCACCATCGACCACGCTGCTGCGGCGAGTTCTCTTCGTCTTCCTCTCGGCAACGGTGGCGCCTTTTCCAGCATTTACCTCTCGCTTTCCGATTTGATCAAACGTTGGCCGACTAGCCCCGCGCGGCACGAGATCCTGGTCATCTCCGACGGTATCGATTATTTCGGTGGTTCCGGCCCAGTGAACTCTTATGTGGATACGCTCATCGATGATGCGCAAAAAGCAGGTGTGTTGATCCATGCCATCTATGCGAGCGGCGTGGGCCACTACGCGCGGAGTTATTGGCGCATGTACTGGGGGCAGAATTTCCTTTCCCGGGTTGCCGACGAAACTGGCGGCGAAGCCTATTTCCTCGGTTACGAAACGGCTGTTTCCTTTTCTCCCTACCTCTCGGATCTGATGCGCCGCCTCAACAACCAATACTTGCTCCTCTTTTTCCCAAAACCAATGAAAAAAGGCGGATTCGCCAGCGTGAAAGTTAAATCGGAGATTCCCAAGATTGAGTTGGTTTCCGCTTCCAGAGTTTACGTGCCTCCGTCTCCGGAAATGTGAACGTCAGGAACACTACTCAAACGCCAGGAGTAGAAAAAATGACACGACTTGCAGTTGCCACGATCGCCATGTCCTCTTTACTTTGGCTCGGTTCAGGAGTCTGGACGACCCACCAGTCTTCCGGCCAGGCCGAGCAGAGCCAACCTGGAACGCAGAGCTCAACCTCGGTCACTGTTCCGAACAGACCCGCGAATCCTCTCTATAGCGGCAAGTCCGGCGCTCCCCAGTCCGAAATCGAATTTGCTCCGTTGACCCGCACGGTCACCCTGAAGCTTCAGGTCCAGGACCCGAATGGTTATTTTCTTCCAAATATCCGCCGCGAGAATTTCGCCGTCTACGAGGATGGTGTTCGCCAGCGGAATGTCACCGTCGAAGTCGAACACGCGCCCGTAACTGTGGCGTTCGTCACCGAATTTGGCGGCAGGTTCCACGAACTGAACAAGACCCTGGCCTCGGAAGCCCGCATGGTTGGCCAGGAACTCCTGGAAGTTCTTGGACGCAATGATAAAGTTGCAGTCTTCAAATATGCCGACAAACTGACGCCGGTGGTCGATTTTAATCAGGACCGCGCATCGCTCGACGCCGTCTTCGATCATCTCGGCACTCCCGAATCCAGCGAGGTAAATCTCTTCGATGCCGTCTCACAGGCTATCCAGTCGATGCGCGGCGTGGCTGACCGCAAAGCCATCATTCTGGTTTCCACCGGCATGGACACGTTCAGCAAGACAACTTTCGATCAGCTCCTGCAGGAAGTCCGCGCCGCCGGTACACCCATTTACGTCATCGGCCTTTCAAGTATGGTTAGCCGTGAAGTTGGCGTGGTGGGACCCACGGCTCCGTTCGCGCGCGTTAATTGGAATGCCGCCGAAAAACGCCTCGAAATGCTGGCGCAAACCTCGGGCGGGCGTGCTTACTCTCTCCAGTCAGAGGTCGAGCTCCCCGCCGTATTTGACGACATTATGGAAAATCTGCGCATCCGGTATGTCATTACCTACACGTCTTCGAATCCGTCCGCGGAGGGTCCGCCACGATCAATCCGCGTTGACCTCGTCGATCCCAAAACTGGTCAGCCGCTGAAGATTCGCGATGCCACTGGCAAGGTCGTGGCCGCGCATGTTTTCGTACAGCAGACCTATGTACCCAAAATGCCCTCGACTAAATTAAGGCGCGCGAATCCCACCGCCATCATCTGACCTTCACATGCCGGGTTCCCTTGAATCTGTTCGATCGAAAATTAGGAGGAAAAATGAGTACCTCATCAACGTCCCTCGTTAATGCTGAAAAGAAAGTTTTGGGTTGGTCGATTGTGCTCAGCCTGCTCCTGGTGTTTGCCGGGATTCTGGCGATCGTCTTACCCCCGATCGCCGGATTGGGAGTCACCATCCTTGTCGGTTGGCTTCTGATTTTCAGCGGTGTCGGCCACCTCGTCTATGGATGGCAAACTCGTGAGAAGGGAGGCATGATCTGGGAGATGCTCCTCGGCGTTGTCTATATCGGCGCCGGCGCCTACGTTTTGTGGAATCCAATCCTGGGTCTCGTCTCGCTCACGCTTGGTCTCGCTGCGTACCTCGTGGTCGAAGCCATCCTGGAATTCATTCTTGCGGTTCGCTTGCGCCCTGCGCCGGGTTCGGGATGGTTGTTCGTGGACGGCATCGTTACCTTAATCTTGGCCATGTTAATCTGGCGCACTTGGCCACTCAGCGCCGCATGGGTCATCGGAACGTTGGTGGGGATCAGCATGGTTTTCAGCGGCATGGCGCGGCTCATGCTCTCCATCGCCGCGCGAAAACTCATTGAGAAGCAGGCAACGTAGCCTTGCGCGTGCGCAATCAGCCCGCAAGCAAATATTCACCGCGATAGCGCTCCATGCGAACACTCTGACCTATGTCTGAAGAACCGAATAACCAAGGCCCTGCGCGCATTAAAATCTACGGCCGGATAGGCGCACCCTCGGCCTATGCCATCCGCGACTTTCTGCATCGCTGCGATATTCCTTTCCACTGGATTGAAATCACCAGTGATGAACAGGCTCGTCAGATCGGTCTCGAAAATGCTAGTGACTCCAGGCTACCCGTCTGTGTTTTTTGGGACGAATCCCGGATGGAAAAGCCCACCATTCGGCAGATCATCGAAAAACTCGGTTGGTATCACGATCCCAAAAACTCCGAGTATGATCTGGCCATTTATGGAGCCGGGCCGGCCGGTCTAAGCGCCGCAGTTTACGGAGCCTCCGAAGGCCTTAGAACTGTGGTCATTGAGCGTTGGGCCGTTGGCGGCCAGGCCGGCAGCAGCCCGAAAATTGAAAACTATCTAGGCTTTCCGCACGGTATCAGCGGCGCGGACCTTATGGAACGTGCCAGGGAACAGGCCATTCGTTTTGGCGCGGAACTCTTGCTTGATCGCGAAGGCGTTTGCGGTGATTTTTCAACCGGAAAGCGCGTCGGTTATCTTGCCGACGGAACAAAAATTGTTGCCCGAGCTGCCATTTGCGCCACCGGCGTTGACTACCGTCGCCTCGGGTTACCCAATGAAGAAAAATTCACTGGCGCCGGCATTTACTATGGCGCCGGTGCCAGCGAAGCCTTTCTTTGCGGCAACGAACACGTCTTCATCGTTGGCGGCGGCAATTCCGCTGCTCAAGCGTCGCTTTATTTCGCCACGATTGCCGATAAGGTCACACTCGCTGTTCGAGACGACTCTCTGAAGACCACGGTTTCTGCCTATCTTATCGATCGAATTTACTCCAATAAACGAATCGAGGTTCTTACGGACACCGTGGTGACTGCCGTCGATGGCGACACGCTCTTGCGTTCCGTCACGCTCAAGAATCGCACCACCTCCCGATCGCAAACTTGTCTCACGCGTTGGCTCTTCATCTGCATAGGGGGAAATCCCCGCACCGATTGGGCCGTCGCTGTTGGTATTCAGCGGGACGATGGGGGCTACCTGCTCACCGGTGTTGACCTCCGCCGCAACGGGAAATCCATTGAAGGCTGGCCCCTCGATCGCGATCCCTACTATCTGGAAACCAACGTCCCGGGACAATTTGCAGCGGGCGACGTTCGCCACGGCTCCGTGAAGCGTTGCGCTTCCGCCGTCGGCGAAGGCGCGATGGCCGTCACATTCGTGCACCGCTACCTGGCCTCCGGTTGAGCAAACGATTTTTGTGGACGCTCAGTGGCACCGAGCCCTGATCGCCAGAAAGGACATTTCTCGTGGCGCTGAACGCCAGCATTCCACACACTCATATTCACCGTCTTACCAGACACTTGCTTGAGCCGGCTCAAGATCTCCTGGTCCTCGCAATTGGTCTGGCACTCTTTGGACTCATGGGCCGTACTGTTTTTTGGCTGATTCGTGAAGTATTTCAGCCAACGCTGAACTTCCGTCAGGTTATCGCCGAGGTGCTGTTCATACTAGTCATGGTTGAGGTCGTGCGTCTCTTGATTATCTATCTCCAGGAGCACCGGGTAGCCGTGGACTTCATGGTGGAACTTGGTATCGTAGCCACTCTCCGGGAAATCATCTTGCGGGGCGTAACCGAACTGGAGTGGCAGCAGGTCGTGGCCCTCACGACATTCCTTCTCGCACTCGGTGCGCTGCTCCGATTTGGCGATCTACGTCGGATCGAAAGGTTTGACCAACAGCAATCCGTGCCCGAATCGGATCCAAAACCGACGTGCGCTGAAAAGTGCTGATCTGCGAAACCTCCAACATGAAGCGTATCCGCGGACCGATATCCCCGGAGTAGCGAACTCCCCAAGGGGCCGTCGCCTCCAGACGCTTATAAAATCGCTTCCTGAATTCCTAATGAGCCAAAGACTTCAGACAACGGGTCTGGACGGTCTTTGATTGATGGACGATCGGTCATGTGTTTTCCAAGCACATCGCCCATAAGTCCGATTCTATAGCATCTTTACTCCTGTCTGCGAAATTCCAGCTGAAAGAATAGGAGTGGCTGTAACCCTTCGGCAATCAATTCCTCACGCAGAAATATCATTTCTCTACGGCACCACACTCTAGCCGTGACAACAATATGATGCGGTGTTCGGAGGGACAAGTCGCACCCACCGCGCACATGGCGAAGCCCGTCTTGACCCGAAAGCCTTTGGTCCAAGCTACGGAGCCACAGGCGTAGGGAATAGACGTTTCTGATGATGCTCATTCGGGATACTCAGGGTTAACAGATCCATTCGTTTTATCAGCCGAAAAGCCTTTTGAGGTGTGAAATGGGAAGCCGATGCATTACAGCCGAAACACAATGGGAAGAGGCGCTTGTTCGGGCGAGCCGGGGTGGAAACCACCAGGCAATCGAAACGCTCTTCCGCCGGTACCAACGGCAGCTACTCGGAACTGCCCGACGCATTTTGGGAAACACCGAAGACGCGGAAGACGCTTTGCAGGATGCGTTTCTTTCGGCGTACCGCAATGTGGCGCACTTTGAGGGACGCTGCAAGTTTTCGACGTGGCTGACCCGCATCGTGGTTAACGCGGCGCTCATGCGGCGACGCAGTGCAAAACGACTGCGGTTGACCTCGCTCGACGCCACACCTTCAGAGGATGAAGTTCCGATGTCAGAGCGCGTGCAAGACAGCGATCCAAATCCTGAACAGCTCTTCGCCCACACTGAGTTGAAGGAAATGATTCAAACGAATGTGGGACAGCTACCGTCCCCACTATTCACGGCATTTGTACTGTGCGGTATAGAGGAGCACTCGCTGGAAGAAGCCGCGAGACGATTGGGTACCACGGTGACAGCGATGAAAGCACGGATGCATCGTGCTCGATACAAGTTGGCAGAAAGCTTAGGACCACGCCTCGAGCGACGGAGGACGACGTGAAGAAGCCGGTTCCCGTGGAAAGCATTGCACTTGGCACTACTGAGTTCCCTTTTCTTGACGAAGCCAGATCCTTGCGACCTTCCGTCTCCGAGTTGGGGAGTAGTGGTTCTTTCGCAGCTCCGTCAGTGATAATTTGGTCCGCCTCCCATGGGGAAGCCACATTCTCGCTGCCGAAGATCCGTCTAAGTGCCGCGGAGATTTCGGGCAGGCGTTTTTCAATGGCCTTCGGTTCGCATTTCAATACATTAAATTCCTAATATCCTAACACTTGTAACAGGAACAGGACTGTCGCACAGATCCTTTGAATCCAGAATTTCATCAAGAGTTCTCCTCTCTTTCTGATTCTGGCGAACTGTGACGTGCGGTGCGGTTAGGAAGAGTGTTTCTCCCGTTAGTGTTTGTAGGTGAGCCGACCTGCAGCGGAACCTGCGTGGTGTGCGGGCCCTGCCACTCCTCTTCCGTGGCTATCCCCCACAACTCCAGCCAAGTTGTAGTAGTTTGCCGCTTGGCTATTTCAAGCTTTGGAAGCACAAAGGGGCTGGGCCCGTCAGCAGAACGCCTACTTCGGTATGAGGCGAATTCAGACCTTGTGCTTCAGAGGAGGGCTACTCGGAGTTACTTTTTCCCGGGCCATGCATACAGATAGCCGATGCCACGGACACTGCGGATCCTCTCGCCACCGTCTGGCTGTGGCCCCAGCTTGCGTCGAAGATTGGTAATGTGAAAATCGATACTTCGATCGAACGGTGAGAATTTCCGATCCAGGACGCGTTCCACAAGCCTGTCCCGTGTCAGCACCTGGCCTGGAAATTCGATAAACATGTGCAACAGCTCAAATTCCGCCGATGTTAAATTCAGAGGCCCGCTGGCCTTTGTCACGACGCGCGCGCCTAAATCGAGTTCCAGGTCTCCAAACTTGATTTTGGGAGGCCTAAGCCCATCCTTGTCGTCAGATTGCCAGCCCGATCTGCGCAGGATGGCGGAGATGCGCGCGATCAGTTCACGCGGACTGAATGGCTTCGGCAGGTAGTCGTCAGCGCCAAGCTCCAACCCGAGGATGCGATCAAACTCTTCGCCCCTGGCAGTCAGCATCAGAACAGGAGTGCGGGCGCGCTGTCGAATGTCTTTGAGAACGTTAAATCCCTTCTTGTCCGGCAACATGACGTCCAACACGATTAGCTCGAAATTGCCTTCAATTCCCGCCTTTGTGCCGGCATCGCCCGTATGCGCAAATGAAACCCGGAAATCCTCCGTCTCCAGGTAGCGCTTCAGGACTTCGCAAAGTTCGAGATCGTCATCCACTACGAGAAGATGCGGCTTGACCTGCTGCGTCTTCCTGCTGGCAGCTTCTCTGGCGTTTGCACTCGATGTGCTCTTATCATTCATGAAGGCTCCGACGAATCCCTTCTCAACCCGGGGGGCCTGCCCAACCAAAACCTAAAGAAGAAATCGCTTTTCCCGACCGTGTTCTGCCGCGTTCCTGTCAACAATTCGATGCAACATAGACCGGACCGGCCACCTTTAATCCGTTCGTCGACATTACATTCGGGAAGCGCAAAAGATTATCCGAGCGCCCCGCGGCTAATTTAGACGACCCTAAGGCTGGTGGGGATGCTGCGGAACCCACCAGGCAGGAAGGATCTTCGGAAGTCGTAGTTTTTTGGCCCACGGTCCCCACTGGGGCTCAAACTCAGTCGCTATGTTCCCGATAGCGATCTGCAGGAACTCACTGGCCATACGCTGTTCCGCGTGCGTTACATCGTTATAGCCGTCCGGAAGGATGCCCATGCCCACGAAACCCCCAGCGGCAGCCGAAGCGAAGTTACTTGCCGCGAGAGTGGTTCTGCCCGAGTCTGTCTTGTCGAAAACGGTGAAGGCGAGCGCGTGAAAGGTTCGGTGCAACGCGTTGGTGCTGGTGGAGCGCTGGTAGCGAGGATCTTCATGCAGAAGGAACCCCGTAAGGAATTGTGCAGTCTCCCTGGAGGTGCGATCGGCCATCTTGTACCCGTAGAGTCTGCCAAATGCATCACTGCCGTCCTTCCATTCTCTTGGATAGTGGCTTGGGGGATTAAGCATTTGGAAGCCGGTCCCAAATGCCGGCAGAATCACGGCGGGGGGGCCAAAGGATTTATGGACATAGATCCGAAGCTTGTCGCTCCCCGATAGAGGGATTCTGGTTAGTGCTGGAGGCAGTCCCAGCACTTGGTTCGGTTGCTGAGCCGAGGGCTTCGCTGGGTCTTGGGCTTCCCCTTGTGACTGCCCTTGGGGCAGTGGGGCATCGGGCAAAGAGTCGATATTCAAGTCTCGCCGAGTAGTTTGAAGCTTATCTCCCTGGGACTTGGGGGAAGCGGGAGCGTCCTTTTGATCGGTAGGCGCCGGTTTAGGTTCCAAAGCCTGCGCGGCGGTGGAGCGCGGATTTAGACAAAGAATTGTGGTCGCAGACAATAACAGGATGATGGCGAATGAACGCCCGAGACTGATACGCCAGTAAGCCATAACTCTCCAAGCAGGAATAGTGTTCCTACATGCAGGATATGGGGGGTAGCGGATGGTGCGGTCAGGAAGCGTAGAGCTTCTGTGAGAATTTGTTAGGCTTTGGCTGGAGGGCTGTTCGGAAGCGTGGTTGTGTTGTATACATCGAACTGAGAACCGTTGAGCCGAAGGAAAAGCTTTTGCCTCTCAATCTTCAAGCAAAACTCCTCAAGGTAAGGGCCAGAGTGCCCATGCATCGGCTCTTCCTGAAGATCTTTTTTTGGTACTGGCTGACCGCCTGGGGCATGATCGCGATCGTGCTTCTCGGCGGTCGCCTGACGGGCATGAGGCAGGTCTCAGCTCCAAACATGTATGCGACGGTTGCGCCTATCCTGGCGGAAGAAGCCGTCAAGGCGTATGAATCGGGCGGCCCTGAGGCGTTTGCTCGTTTTTCGCAAAGCAGCAATGGTCACCGTAACGAATGGCAACTCTTCTTGCTCGACGGATTCTATAAAGACGTTCTGTCGCGGCCGCTATCGGAGGACGGTCTTCGAGTTGCGCACGCAGCAAAAGACGGCGAACTCGTCGTGTTTCGCGCCCATATCGCAGCCTACAAGTTTGTTTCTTCATCCGGGCACCCCTACATATTAATGCTCTTCCTGAAGTCCGATTTGCGTCGGATAGGAGAAATGGTGTGGGGTGAGGGCCTCCCTTTCAGCATTTCCCTGATCATCTTGGTCACCTTACTTTGCCTTGGGCTTGCATATCATATTGCCTCCCCGATTCACAGTATTCAGTCGACGGCCAGGAGAGTCGCGCAAGGAGATCTCAAAGCGCGAGTGCCATCTTCCGTTTCGCGGCGCTTTGACGAGTTGGCGGCTCTCGCAAAAGACTTCGATTCGATGGTCGGCCGGCTTGACTCACTGATTCAAGCGCAAAAGAAGCTTCTGAACTCGGTATCGCATGAACTACGCTCTCCTCTAGCTCGAATTAATCTCTCTCTGGGCCTTCTAAGAAATGGCGCCTCCGCGGATTCGGATGACCTGTTTCAACGTCTGGACCGCGATATCGAGAGAATCGATCTATTAATGGGGCAGCTTTTGACGCTCTCCCGTCTGGAGGCCGGGTTTTCGTCTGGGGAGAGACAAGACGTGAACTTCGCCCAACTCGTCGAGGAAGTGGCGGCGGATGCGAATTTCGAAGCGCAAGCCCTGGGCAAATCTGTGAGTGTTCAGACGACGGATTCGGCCGTTCTCCGAGATGCCGATCCTCATGCTCTTCGAAGCGCTTGTGAAAACATTATTCGCAACGCGGTCCGGTTCACGCCGCCGGGAAGCGATGTCGAGATCGTTTTGGAGGTTGATCGGACCGCTCCGGAGCCGTTGGCGTTGCTCTCAGTCCGGGATCATGGTCCTGGGGTTCCGGAGGAATCTCTTCAGGCTATATTTCAGCCGTTTTACCGAATAAGCGGAGACGGGCAAGCAACGGGAGGGAATGGCCTGGGGCTTGCCATTGCCTCTGAAGCGATTCGTTTGAACCGCGGCACGATACGCGCCGAAAACCTTCAGCCTGCCGGCCTTCAAATTATTATCCGGTTGCCTGTCGCATGCGACCCAGCCTCTCAAGGAGATGCTCTCTCAAAGCCCGAACTTAGCACCCCGCTCTAAGGCTCTCTGATCGATCGCCTTGAAGTTTTTCCCCGGTCCTTTCCCCGTCTAGGTGGTTTGTTTTCCATACAAATCCTCACATTTAACTGAACGTTTCAAACAGCAGAGTGTAGTTGCCCTCCGCACAATAGGCGCTACGGGGGCCTCATGAAAGTCAGCAAATTGACTACTTATCTCGAAGACACCGAAGAAAAGATCTCTGAAGCTGGATTTGCGCGGCCAGCCGTGGTTGAAAAAGGCGATTCCAAAGCAAGGAGGACGTGGGCCATTTGTCTGGTTGCCATCCCGGTGTTAGGCGTCTTCTTTGCCCTGCGGGCTCAAAAGCCAAAGGGTGATCCCGCGGCTGCGGGTGAAGCAAACAGTTCTGTAATCATTCACGCCGGCACGGCATACCGAGGGGATATGGGCGTCTATATCAACGCTCTCGGTACGGTGACGCCAATTTCTACGATAAACGTCTTCAGCCAAGTGAGTGGTCAAGTCCTTGCCGTGCATTATCGCGAGGGGCAAATCGTAAACAAGGGCGATCCGCTCATCGACATTGATCCGACTCCCTACCGGGCACAATTGCAGCAGGCCGAAGGCCTGCTCGATCACGACCGCGGGGTTTTGAAGCAGGCAGAGATTGATCTTGCCCGCTACAGGGAGGCCTTCGCTTCGAATGCCGTTGCAAAGCAGATTCTCGACGACCAGGAGCAGGTTGTGATTCAGGACCAGGGAGCCGTCAAATTCGACCTTGGTCAGGTGCAATATGCGGAGGTCCAGCTTAGCTACTGTCACATCACATCTCCTACTTCCGGCAGGGTTGGTCTGCGGCTCGTTGATTCCGGCAATACCGTTTTTGCTGGAAGTTCGAGCACGCTGGTAGTGATCACCGAACTCCAGCCGATTACGGTTGTGTTCAACGTGGCGGAAGATCATCTCGGAGAGGTGCAAGCGCAACTGCGTCAACAGAAACCTCTTCTTGTGGAAGCTTTTGACCGGTCTGCTGAAACGAAGGTAGCAATCGGGACATTGCTGAGTGTCGACAACCAGATTGACACGTCGACCGGTACCGTACGATTCCGCGGTGAATTCAGGAATCGCGACCTCGCCCTGTTTCCAAACCAGTTCGTCAATGCGCGCCTGTTGGTTAAAATACTCAAAAATTCAGTCCTCATTCCAAGCGCCGCGATCCAGCGCAATGGAACACAAGCCTTTGTCTTCGTTGTCGAGAAGAATGCAGTGTCGGTCAGGAATATTACCGAGCAAAGTACTGACGGCAATACGACTGCAGTGGAAGGTCTGCGAGCCGGAGAAATGGTAGCGCTCTCGAGCTTCGATAAGCTACAAGACGGGACGCAGGTCCAGGTCGAACAATCGGTTCAAAAATCAGCCATCGATAGGGGACCCGCATTGTGAATCCCTCCCGCTCCTTCATTCTTCGGCCCGTCACGACTGCGTTGCTTATGGTGGCGATCCTCATCGTCGGGGCGGCTGCCTACATCAAACTGCCAATCTCGGCATTACCCGAAGTCGAATATCCAACGATCCAGGTTCGGACCTTTTATCCAGGAGCCAGTCCGGAGGTGATGTCATCCGCTGTTACAGCGCCGCTTGAGCGGCAATTTGGACAGATCCCTGGTCTGACGCAGATGACCTCCACCAGTTCGGATGGCAGTTCAGCCATCGTTTTGCAGTTCTCGTTGCGTTTGAATATCGATGTGGCCGAACAGGAGGTACAGGCCGCCATTAACGCCGCGCAGAGTTTTTTACCCACGGATCTTCCCGTACCTCCCGTGTATAGCAAATCGAATCCTGCAGACGCGCCTGTATTGACACTCGCCCTGACTTCAAAAACCCTTCCGCTCTCAAAGGTGGAGGATCTCGCCGACTCGCGGCTTGCCCCGAAGATTTCACAGCTTAGTGGAGTTGGACTGGTAACAATCGGTGGCGGCCAAAAGCCCGCCGTTCGCATTCAGGTCAATCCCGCAACCTTGGCCACCTACGGGATCAGTCTCGAAGAGCTTCGTACGGCGCTTGTGAGCACTAGCGTCAATGCGGCGAAGGGAACACTCGATGGAGAGGCACAGAACTATCAAATCAATTCGAATGACCAACTGCTCGCCGGCGACGACTACCGCGATGTAATAGTCGCCTATAAGAATGGTGCTTCGGTAACGCTTTCAGACGTCTCCCAGATCAGCGATGGGGTAGAGAACATACGGCTTGCAGGCTGGATGAATCAGACTCCCGCTGTGATCCTGAACATCCAACGCCAGCCAGGGGCAAACACAATTGCCGTCGTAAAGAGCATCGAAGATCTCCTGCCCCAGTTGCAGGCAAACCTTCCGGTATCCGTAAAGCTGACGGTCTTGACCGATCGGACGACGACGATTCGGGCATCGGTCAATGATGTGGAGTTCGAGTTGGTCCTTACGATCGGCCTCGTCGTCATGGTCATCTTCGTCTTCCTGCGCAATCTCTACGCGACGATCATCCCTGCTATTGCCATTCCCATCTCTCTGATTGGAGCGCTGGCTGTGATGTATTTGTTGGGATACAGCCTGAACAACCTCACATTGATGGCACTCACGATCTCGACCGGCTTTGTCGTCGACGATGCGATCGTGATGATCGAGAACATATCACGCTATCTCGAACAAGGACTCAGGCCGCTCGAAGCCGCACTCAAGGGAGCAGAACAGATCGGCTTCACCATCATCTCACTCACCATCTCCCTGATTGCAGTCCTAATCCCGCTGCTTCTTATGGGGGATATCGTGGGAAGGCTGTTCCGTGAGTTCGCCATCACGCTCGCCGTTACGATTCTCATCTCCGCCGCGGTTTCGCTCACCCTGACGCCCATGATGAGTGCTCGTCTGCTTCGGCACAAGCCGGAATCGGAGCAGGGGGCGTTCTACCGCTGGTCCGAGCGCATGTTCGAAACCCTTATCGCGCAATACAGCCGAACCTTGCAGTGGATCCTTCGGCATGAAATCTCAACCCTGCTGGTAGCGGCCGCGACTCTGGTGCTTGCCATCTACCTTTACGTTGTCGTGCCGAAAGGCTTGTTCCCCACACAGGATGTCGGCATTATTCAAGGCATTTCGCAAGCTCCCGAGTCCATATCTTTCCGCGCCATGTCACTCAAGCAACAGGAACTGGCGAAGGTCATTCTTCAGGACCCTGCAGTTGCGAGCCTGTCGTCTTTCATTGGGGTGGATGGGACAAATGCAACGCTTAACAGTGGACGCATCCAGATTACCCTGAAGCCATTTGCTGAGCGCCATGTAGACGCGCCCGCGGTAATCCACCGGCTCCAGGCCAAACTGCAGAAAGTGGAAGGGATACATCTGTACCTGCAACCCGTACAGGACCTGACAGTCGACGATCGTGCCAGCCGTAACCAGTTCCAATACACGCTGGAAGACGCCGATCAAGCGGAACTTGACGAGTGGACCGAAAGGATGGTTGCAGAGCTCAGAAAGCAACCGGAGCTAAGGGAAGTTGCCACTGACCAGCAACCAAGAGGCCTGGCCGAGCACCTTGTCATCGACCGGGCCACAGCTTCTCGGATGAACATTACCCCGGATCAGATTGATTCCACTCTGTATGATGCGTTCGGTCAGCGCCAGATCAGTACCCTCTACACTCAATTCAACCAGTACCACGTCATTCTGGAAGCATCTCCTGAATTTCAGAAGAATCCGCAAAAACTGCAGGACATTTATCTACAGAATCCCTCTTCGCAAAGTAGCCCCGGTTCTACCCCCACCTCTGGCCGGTCATTTTCCAACAGCGCGTCCACTGCGGTAACCACCCTTGCGGTCTCCTCCGCCAGCGGGATATCAGGGGCAAGGCGGTCGGGTCTATCAGGTTTCGCCGGCACATCTGTCCTATTGCCCAACACTTCGGGCGCGCTCGCCACTTCATCGAAGTCCACAAATTCGGCTCTTTCGACAAGCGGATCGTCCGGCCTGTCCGCCGCATCGAATCAGCCTCCTTCCAACCCTTCCGGAACAGGCGGCTCCGCCGCAACATCGAGTTCGGCGTCGTCACCGATACCGCTCTCTGCGATCGCGCGCTTTGAAAAGAGATCCAGCCCCTTGACCATCGCGCACCAGGGCCAGTTCCCGGTCGTCACAATCTCCTTTGATTTGGCGCCACATACTTCCTTAAGCCAGGCGGTCGCTGCAGTCGAAAAAGTACAGCGTCGGCTGGGGATGCCCGCCAGTGTAGTGGCAAGCTTTCAAGGCACCGCCGAAGCCTATAAAGCAATCGGCTCCAACGAGGCCCTGCTGATTCTGGCGGCACTGGTGGCGGTCTATATTGTGCTCGGAATTCTTTACGAGAGCTTCATTCATCCGATCACCATCCTCTCAACGCTTCCTTCAGCGGGAGTCGGCGCGCTGCTGGCACTCATGCTCTTCCGGCAGGATCTTGGGATTGTAGCCATCATCGGCATCATTCTGCTGATCGGCATCGTCAAGAAGAACGGCATCATGATCGTCGACTTTGGTTTAGAGGCTGAAAGGACCCGCGGCCTCACCGCCACGGAGGCGATCTACGAAGCTTCGCTCCTGCGTTTCCGTCCCATCTTGATGACAACTCTGGCGGCGCTCTTTGCGGGAATACCCCTCGCCTTCGGCTCTGGTATCGGCTCGGAACTCCGGCGGCCGCTTGGCATTGCGATGGTGGGCGGCTTGCTTCTCAGCCAGATCCTGACGCTCTATACCACTCCCGTCATCTACATCTTCTTCGACAGGCTGGGAAAACGATTTGCCTCCCACCAGGGGCCGGCGCCGACTCTTGAGGCAGCGGAACTGCCATGAACTTCTCAGCCCCATTCATAAAAAGACCCGTCGCTACCACGCTGCTGGCCGTTAGCGTCGCGTTGGCGGGGATGATTGCGTTCCGGCTTCTGCCTGTTGCCTCTTTGCCGCTGGTCGATCTTTCAGCGATTCAGGTGTCAGCCGCCCTTCCTGGCGCGAGTCCGGAGAATATGGCGTCCTCCGTAGCGACTCCACTGGAGAAGCAGTTCAGTCACATCGCCGGCATCACGTCAATGAGTTCCAAAAACTCTCTCGGCGTCACGTCGATCAGGTTGACCTTCGATATGAGCAGAGACGTGGACGGGGCCGCGCGGGATGTAGAAGCTGCGATCAACGCCGCTCGCAGCTATCTACCTTCAAACCTTCCCGCGAATCCAACTTACCGCAAGATTGATTCCGCGCGGGCGCCGGTTCTCGTCCTTAACCTGGCGTCAAAGACAGCCGCCTCGGGTGTCCTCTACTACACCGCATCGTCCATCATCCAGCAAAAGATCTCTCAAATCAGTGGCGTTGGACAAGTGACGATTCTTGGCGGGTCTTTGCCCGCTGTGCGCATCGATCTGAATCCGCAACAGGTAAGTCACTATGGTCTCGGCTTACAGGATATCGCCGGCGTGATCAGCGCCCAAAATGCGAACCGGCCAAAGGGCCAGATCTCCGATGAGAGCACCATCGCCGACATTACGGCAAACGACCAAATATCCAAGGCTCGCGACTATGCGCCCCTAGTGGTTGGGTCGAAAGATAGTTCGGTTGTAAGGCTCAGGGATATCGCAACGATCACCGACTCGGTCGAGAACGTTCGCTCTGTGGCTTACGTCAATAGTAAGGAGTCAGTGAGCCTCCTCGTCTATTGTTCGCCCGGTGCCAACGTCATCAGTACAGTTGATGAGATTAAGCGCCAGCTACCTTCCATTCGGTCTTCCATCCCATCGAACCAGCAGCTCCTCGTCACGGGCGACCTTACCACGACAATCCGCGCGTCCGTAAAGGACGTGGAAGGAGCGCTGGTTCTGTCAATCGGCTTGGTAGTCTTCGTCGTCTTCCTCTTCCTTCGCGATGCTCGGGCCACTCTAATCCCCGGCGTCGCGGTAACGGTGTCTGTGATCGGCACATTTGCTGTGATGTACCTCTGTGGCTACACGCTGGACAACCTGTCGCTCATGGCCCTTGCCATCTCCACAGGCTTTGTCGTCGATGACGCAATCGTCGTCATGGAAAACATTGTTCGGCTGATGGAGATGGGTGTCCCGCCGATGGCCGCGGCCCTGAGGGGTTCTGAAGAAACTGGACCCACGGTCCTGTCCATGAGTTTGTCGCTCATCGCGGCCTTCATTCCAATTTTGTTCATGGGAGGAATTCCCGGCCGCCTCTTTCACGAGTTTGCAGTTACCCTCGCGGTCTCGATTGGAATCTCTATGGTCGTGTCGCTCACGCTAACCCCGATGATGTGTGCTTACGTCCTTCGGCCGGAAAAGGGAGTAACGCACGGGCACCGCTACCGGTTCAGTGAGCGCCTCTTCGATCGTCTGTTGTCTGGTTATCGCCAAAGCCTGACATGGGTTCTGAAGCATCCTGGCGCAGTCGTGCTCGCCTTCTTCGGCACGCTGGCACTCAACGTTGTCTTGATGGGGCATGTCACGAAGGGTTTCTTCCCGATACAGGATACCGGCTCACTCCTCGGCGGAATTCAGGGACCCCAGGATGCTTCCTTCCGTGCGATGCAATCCGCCTTGATCTCAATTGAAAAGGTGATCCAGGCCGATCCGGCCGTGGACGTGGTCACCGGATTTACGGGAAGCACCTCTGGCCCGGGAAGCGAAGACGGGAGTAACTCAGGATTTCTGTTCATTACCCTAAAGCCGTTGGCGCAAAGACAATTGAGCGCTGCCGATGTTCTGGATCGCATGCGGCCGAAGCTGGACGCAATTCCTGGAGCTTCGACATTACTTAAGCCGTTCCAGGATATTCCGTCCGTTGGGAAGAGCAGCAACACCAGCTACCAATATGAACTGTCATCGGACAATGTGGCAGACCTTAAGCAATGGGGCCCAATCCTTTATCAGGAGATGAAAAAGCTGCCTCAAATCAAGGATGTCAACACCGATCAGCAAAACGGGGGGCTGCAGGCCTCGCTCAACTATGACCGTCGCACGGCTGCCCGTTTGGGCATCACGCCGCAGCTCATCGATCAATCGCTCTATGGAGCATTTGGGCAGGCGCAAGTTTCCACGATCTTTACATCGCTGAACCAGTATCACGTCGTGATGGAGGCAGCGCCGCAATATACGCAAAGCCCCTTGGGGATAAATTCGATTTATGTTCATCCCTCGGGTGGAAACGCCGTTCCTCTGGACTCCATCGTCCGAATCGCAAATTCTACTTCTCCTCTCTCGGTCAACCACGACGGACTCTTTCCCGCGGTGACCGTGTCCTTCAATTTGGCGCCTGGGGTCCCACTGGAACAGGCCACGATCGCCATCGAGAAATTGCAGCAAAGGCTGGCGATGCCTCGAACTGTCCGCGGTAGCTTTGCCGGTACTGCTGGTGATTTCAAGAAGTCGCTCATCGACCAGATCGTACTTCTGGTGATGGCACTATTGGCGGTCTACATCGTGTTGGGAGTTTTGTATGAGAGCCTAGTGCATCCGATTACGATTCTTTCCACGCTGCCGCCCGCGAGTGTCGGAGCTGTTCTTGCCCTCATTCTCTTCAAGAGTGAACTGGACGTGATCTCCATCATCGGCATCGTCCTGCTCATAGGAATCGTCAAAAAGAACGCGATCATGATGATTGATTTCGCGCTCTTGGCGGAGCGGATAGAGGGAAAGAACTCGGCTGATGCCATCTTCGAAGCATGCCTGCTGCGGTTTCGCCCCATCCTGATGACCACGATGGCCGCTCTCTTCGGTGCTCTTCCGCTCGCGCTGGGTCATGGAACCGGATCGGAACTCAGGCGCCCATTGGGAATCGCTGTTGCAGGCGGCTTAATCCTTAGCCAGATACTCACGCTTTACACAACGCCGGTGATCTATCTAATTCTGGATCGGCTGCGGCTCCGCAGCCGCGGCGGCAACGTTGCTGAATTGGCTGCTCAGGGAGGCACGGTCTGATGAAACATCTGTTGCAAAAGTGCTGCTCGCCTGGGGAAAGCCAAGAAGTCAACAGGCCAGCCCACGTGGGGATACTTGCACTACTTGTTTTCGTCTTTCCTGGACTGCTGGGATGCAACGTTGGTCCCAAATATGTGCGCCCCGCAGTTCCGGCTCCTTCCGTGTTCAAGGAATTGGATTCTCAGCAGGCGCCGGATGGTACCCTCTGGAAGCCCGCTCAACCGCAAGATGCGGTGCTCCGCGGGAAATGGTGGGAAATCTATCAGGAACCTGAATTGAATTCTCTCGAAGAGAAATTGAACATTTCGAACCAGAACATTGCCCGGGCATTTCAAAATTTCATGGCCGCGCGAGCTCAAGTCCAGCAGGCACGATCCAACTACTATCCAACCGTCAGCGTAGGCGCTTCCTACTCGCGCAACCGATCTTCTCAGTCACAAACGAGCGCTCCTAGTTTTTCGAAAGGCAATCCGAACAGTAACGCGTTCAACCTTCCATTCGACGTCGCCTGGGAGCCGGATCTCTGGGGCCGTGTGCGCAACAGTGTGCGCCAATCCGCAAACGCGGCGCAGGTGAGCGCAGCGGACCTTGAAAACCAGAAGCTGACTGAACAGGCGAATCTGGCAATCTTCTATTTCGAATTGCGTGGCCAGGATGCTTTGGAAGATCTTTTCCGGAAGACGGTAGAGGTGGATCAACAGTCGCTCGAACTCACCCGTGTCTTGTATAAAACGGGCCTCGATAACGATGAAGCGGTCGCCCAGGCCGAGATCACGTTAAAGAGTTCTCAGGCAGCCTTGACAAACACGGGTATTGCTCGCGCCCAGTTTGAGCACGCGATCGCGCTAATGGTGGGAGAACCCGCTTCCACGTTTTCCATCCCCGTTAGGCCATTAACAACGCAGGTGCCTGATATTCCGGTCGGTCTGCCCTCTGATTTGCTTGAAAGGCGTCCGGATATCGCGTCTGCAGAGCGAACCATGGCAGAAGCAAATGCGCTCATCGGCGTTCAAAAAGCAGCTTACTATCCCACTGTAAGCATCACGGTCACGGCAGGATTCGCGGCGTCAACTTTCTCTAAATGGCTGACTTCTCCAAGCCGTTACTGGTCTTTCGGACCGACAGTTTCGGAGACCGTATTCGATGGCGGCCTGAGAAAGTCGACGATGGCTCAATTCATGGCGCTTTACAATGCTGACGTTGCAAATTACAAGCAGGTGGTATTGACAGCATTCCAGCAGACCGAGGACAACCTTGCCGCGTTGCGCCTCCTTAGCGAAGAGATTCAGCAGCAACAAGAGACCGTCGCGTCTGCTCAACGCTTTTTCGATGTCGCGTCTGTACGTTACAAGACGGGGCTTGATCCTTATTTGAATGTCTTCACGGCGCAATCGACCCTGCTCGCAAATCAACTGACGGTGGTAACACTCCGAGTACAACAGATGACGAGCAGCGTGCAGTTGATTGAATCTTTGGGTGGCGGGTGGAACGTTACGCAACTCCCGACAGAGCAGCAGGTCCAGGCGAAACGTCCATTCCAAACAACGAACTAGCGGTCCCCGTCCTAAAACGACTCCACAGTGGTAGGAGCTTTCCACACTTCCATCTCTCAGGAGTATGTACTGCAAATTAAGTCTGCCGAGCTCACCGCGCGGAGAGGGATCTCGCTCGTTCAGAGATTGAGTTCCCTTCAATTCCTTACGTAACGTCCACATTTCCTCGCCGCACACACCCTTCCGTCCAAGTAACCTCTGGGAAAGTTCCTCGAACGTGGCGGTTGCTTGCAGGCAAAGCGCCCGAAATCCAATACGAGACGAGGAGCACTATGAAACGCAGTGTTAAGTGGATCTTTCTTTCCTATTCAGTCCTGGGCTTCACGAACATTCCGGCGCGCGCGCAAGAGATAAAACCTGAGACGGAAACTTTAGTCGTGGAGCCTGGCAATGATTTCCGCGCCGCGCTCCAAAAGGGAATGCGTCTCAAAGCCGTGGGGCAGCCCATTACCGCAAAGCTGCTGGAGCCGGTGTACGCCGGAGAAGCTCTTGCGATTCCGGCAGGCTCAACGGTCAAGGGACATGTTTCCTCAATCAGCAAGGTTCCGATGCACAAGCGTGTGGGAAGACTCTTGGATGGCGACTTTACTCCGCCCAAGATCGCGCGCGTGACGTTCGATCAATTGGTGCTTTCCGATGGAACCGTGGTGCCGGTTCACAGTGATTCCGCTGTCGGCATCGGACGTGTGGCGAATTCTCGATACCTTCCCAAGGCACAGCGCCCCGGAATCCGGCAAAAACTCAAGAGCGCAATGGCCCCGCTGAAAGAACCAAATAAGCTGCAGAGATTGGGTGAAACCGTGGTCACCAGCCTGCCATACCACCCGGAGTACATCGATCAAGGAACTATTTTTGACACCACCCTGCTTGAGCCGGCGACACTACGCGTACCGTTTCAACCTAGTACGGAGTCCGCGCAATCGAGCGACTATCTCCACCTTCACCTCTTGACCCCAATCAACTCAAGCACGTCCAAGGCGGGCTCGCAAATCGAGGCCGTGGTTTCGCAGCCGTACTACCAGTCGAATCATCAACTCCTCTATCCTGCTGGGATCCGAATCACCGGAACCGTCCAGAAAGCCTCCTCGGCAGGGTGGATGAAGAAGAACGGAAGCATCGTGTTTGCATTCCGCTCCGTACAAATGCCAGACGGCACCTCGAGAGATATCCATTCAACTGTCGGAGGCATTCAAGCCGAGAGTTGGGAAGGGTTGGACGTCGGTAAGGAAGGCGAAATTAAAGCTACGACTTCCACTCTGGCGCGAATTCTCGCTCCCGCTTCACTCATTGGCCCATCGAGAGCAGTTTCGGACTCGACTTTGCAGAAAACGGCATGGTCTCGGTCCGGCGAAGGCCGGAAAGGCTTCGGCTTGCTCGGTGCGGGCGCAGCACAGGCATCTGTTGGCACCGCAATCGGCTTTGGATACTTTGGCGCCGCAAAGAAACTTTGCAACGCGTTCCTCACTAAAGGTTCAAACGTCGAGCTGCCGGTGTATACTCCGATCGCCTTGCGCCTCGATTCCAACGATTCCACGGTAGCGCTCGAAATGCGATAGTTCCGATTGTTAAGTCACCCAGGATCCGCTTGGCGTTTTTGACTCCATTAGCGCCGTCGGATCCCCGGTGGCAAAGTTTCTGGTGCAGTGAGGGATAAAATTTCGACAAGCGAACATTCGCTGATCAATAAGTTCTCAAGTACCCGTATCCAGCCGAAACCGACAGGAAATTCCCGACAAATCAGGTTGCGATGATCAGGGTCGCTCATATGTTCCCACCAACATCCCCCAGCCTATCACCGTACCCGAGATGCCATCCAGGAACGCTTTGAGTTTCGGCGCAGAGGAAAATGCGGTGCGATGGTTTAGCGCGAGCATCTGGAAAATATAGCGGTGTGGGCCATGCCCGGGGACTGGCCGTGGTCCCATATACCCTTGCGCTCCGGCCGTGCTCCTTCCAAAAGCCACGCCAACGGCTTCGTGGGCGAGAGCTCCTTCCGCCACGCTGGATTTGTCCGGAGATATCCGATAAGCGATCATGTGCACGAATGGCCGTGGTAAGGGGGCATCAGGATCCTCCATGATGATCGCCAATTCGAGAGTTCCCGCTGGGACAGCACTCCAACTTAAAGGGGGAGAAATATTCTCTCCGACCCGGATTCCCGCGCAACGTAGCGGCATCTCTTTTCCGTTGAGAAACCATTCGCTCTTCAGGGAAATCACTTCAGGAACGCCAAAAAGCGCGGCGTGGTTCGAAGCGCAGTGGCGTTCGCCGGCACGGACACCCCGCAAAATGCGGCCTATCCATCGAGCGTTCATGTTCTTCTCCTTCCAATGACGAGGACCAGAACATTAAGGATGCCATTTTCGGGGGATCAACTAAGGAAGCCAGCGCTATTCAGAAATCTGTTCGAGTGTGAGGCCACGGGTGCGCGGCCCGAAAACTCCGACAGAGACGACGACCACGAGCATTGCGAGAGCGATAAAAACAAAAACTCCTGCGGATCCAAAACGCTGGAAGAGGAATCCAATGATCAGGCTCGTAAATGCAGTCGACAGGCGTCCCCAGGAATAAACGAACCCAACGGCGCGCGCGCGCATACGCGTCGGAAACAACTCCGACTGATAGGCATGAGAGCAATAACCCATAAGACTGTTCATGAGAATAATCAGGATGCCGAGCACCACCAAGCCGAGGGAAGAAGTGTGCGTCGCGAACAACAAGCCGAATGCAGCTGTCCCCACGGCGGCGCCAACAATCTGCCACTTGCGCTCAAACTTTTCCGCAATGACGCTTGAGAGCAAGGGTCCAATTGGAAAGGCCAGGGTGATCAGAAATGAGACCTGCGCGCTTCGCGGTGCATTATGGTTCTGCGCATTGACCAGCGCTGGCAACCAGTTTCCGAAACCGTAAAAAGCTATCGCCTGGAAGAAATTGAAGACGGTCAGCATGATGGTTCGTTTGCGGTACGGAGGACGAAGTATCTCGGCAAAACTTGATTTGCCCATGTGCTTCAACGTCGACGGCTTCGGTGCAGGCAGCGGATGGCCTAGGTGAGCCTCTGCATGTCGCTCAAAAACGTAAGTCACGCGCTCCGCTTCTTCCAGATTGCCGCTTCTGACAAGCCATCGTGGCGACTCCGGCAGATAGCGGCATAATATCCACACGACGAAAGAACCCACCCCGCCGATCAGCATGACCCACCTCCACCCTTGAATATGCAAAGGAGCGTGTGGCACAAGGAGCCAGCCGAGCAGAGCGAGTATAGGAACGGCCGTTTGGATGATTGCAAAGGCGAGGGCAAATACGCGTCCACGGAGATGGCGCGGGACTATCTCCGATGCATAGGTGTCGAGTGTAATCAGTTGCGCACCGATAGCAATCGCGTCGATCAGCCGTACTGCATCGATAGCGATGGCTGAATTCTGCATGGCCATAACGACCGTTGCCGCAGCGTAGCAAAGCGCAAAGGCTCGGAAGGCCGCGCGCCGTCCCCAGCGATCCGCGACTCCCCCCAAAGCGATGGTTCCCAGAAACAGACCGAAGAAGGTAACCGATGCAAACGCCGCCTGGTCGGGCAGACGGAAGAGGCCGTTCGGACCAGCCTGGAAAATGCCGTCGCGAATGAGGCCCGGGCTTACGAAGGCCGTCATGAAGAGTTCATAGAACTCAAAGAAGCCACCCAGAGCTAGCAACGCGATCAGTTTCCAGAGATAGGGACTTGCTGGAATTCTATCCAGCCGGGCTTCCACCTCTGCTCCGCGTTCCCCGGCGACCTCGGAAGTAATCACGGAATCTCCACACTCATCAACGGAATGAACTGCTGGCCGCCGTGCATGTCTCCATCGCCAAGCTCACCCTGCGTAAGCGGCCGTGGAATGCTGAACTTGAACGCAAGAGCGTTTTCGCATTCGAAGAAGCGCACTTTCTCCACCGGACAGCGGTAGAGTTTGGCAAACGCAGATGGATTCAGCGCGCCGGAATCCTTGACGCGGCGATAGCTCGCAATGTCGGCGAACATGACGTCAAATGTGAGCGTGAAAGGACCTGCATTCTTGCTGCGAATTAGCGTCGCGATATCGGCCAGGATCATGATCTGCTCGAACCACCCAAGTCTATAAAGTGAGTGCGAAACATCTCGACAGGAGTGGAAGGAACCGCGACATGGTTCAGGTTGAAGCGGTATACCGGGCCCCGGTCGATGACCGCGGGATTGTGAAGACACGCAAATGCCGTAATCGATCCCACCCACTCGTCGATTGGGTAGTGCAGCAGCGGCTGGCGGCTGAGTTGAGCAAGCTTGTGCGCCATCTCCTGCGTTGGCGCTGTAGCTTCGAGGACGATACCCACTTCGTGGGGGAGATGTTTCGGATTAGGCTCAAGAGCGCCCATCACAGCGTTGATACCGTAGGTATGAAAGATAATGCTGTACAAACTCTTATCTGCCTTGTCGCCCAGCACACGAGCAACGCTTTCGTCGATATAACCGCGTACCGAGCCGAGCCAACTGTCCAACTGACGGATAATGTAAGGATCGCGTATCCCGCCGACAATAATGCTTTGATAGCCCGCCAGCTCCACTCCCTCAAGCTTCACAGTATATGATTGGGATATGAATTCGCTCCCTTGAATCCGGACCGTCACGCCGTCGATCGCTTCAAACGTGGTCTTCGTCAGATCGAAGGTTCCGGAACACTCACGATGCAAGTAGGGATCGGAGTTCTCATACAAGCTGTGCGCGGCCACGCTCTGCGGAGTGCAACGCAGGCCGGCGCCATACGGACGGATCGTGATCTCGTCCCGGCTAACGGTGGTGAAAATGACGCCGTTGCCCAGCGTCTCGCAGACCAGCGTTCCGCACTCTGACACTTTGCCGGCATGCCACGCCAACCCGGGCGGAATACCGTGCATCAACGGGATCGCGGCAAAGAGTGCCGAGTCGCTGCATCGCCCCGCCAGCACGAAATCGGCCCCATCCGATAAGGCCTGTTGGAGCGGCTCCACGCCCATCATTCCGACGATACGGGTGGTCCCATCAATGACGCTGTCATTGATCGGCGGCGCCGGGTCGAGGGGAAGTACTCGATTCTCATGCAGCAGCCTCTTGAGGTAAGCCTTGTCCTGCTCCGCATAGATCACGGCTGTGCGCAAGGTCAGATCATGTTCAGCAACGATCTCGCGTGCGATCTGCAGAACCCAGTCAACGTGAACATCTCCACCCGCCGTGCCCGCCGACCCAACGATCACCGGGATGTTCGCTTTTCGACCAGCGCGCAGCATCAGCGACAGATCGCGCTTCACAGCCTCCCGAGGGAAGGCTGACGTCCCCGTGCCAAGCGAAAAAGGACCCGCATCCGTGGTACCCGCATCGCAGGCGATGAAGTGTGGGGCCTGCGCCAGCGCCTCGTCCAAACCAGCGCTGCTGATGCCCCCGCCCACACTCCCGACGGGGGATATGAATCGAATTTGCTGTGAATCTCCGTTTGCCATCTCTATCGTTTTTTTATGGTGCAAGGAGGTTCAAGAGGTGAAGCGACAAACAGGCGACCTTTTGACCTGAACCTCAACAGCGTTTACACTATGAACCCCATATCTTGGAGCTTCCTGGGCCGCAATATGTATACACAGATGGCGTAGACATGTCTACACTGTTTGCATGCTCAGCTCGCTATGTTAGGCGTGCACTTTCACGGAATCGACATTTCTTACTTCGGCCACGCGGGAGGTTCGTTCGCAGCCAGCCCTTGCAAGAGGTTCTCTTGAGCATGGGCAAGATGCCGTCGCATCAACCGGTCACAGGCGTCAGGATCACGCGCGATTAGCGCCTGCAATATGGCTTCATGGTCAGCCTGTCCGAGCGGGACGCGTCCGGGGCTGAGCGCGCCGGGGTATCGATACAGACGCATAAGGGACCAGATATCTCCGTAGAGGAGGTCGATCAAGCGGCGATTTCCGCTGGCGAGGGCAATCTGGTAGTGAAAGTCGAAGTTATGCCACTCGCTGTACATTTCCGAGAATTTGTCGGCCGTCGCGTCTTTCTGCCGCAGCAGAGCCCATCGCAGCTTTTCAATGGCCTCTTCGGTAATATTCTTTGCGGCCAGCCGACACGCAGCTACTTCCAGCGCCTCGCGCACCTCGAGGAGTTCGGCGAGTTCCTCCTTCGTTAGTGTCGTGATAGAAGTGCCGCGATTGGGATGGCGAACCACCAGTTTCCGCCCCTCAAGCCGGCGAACTGCCTCGCGCACCGGGCCGCGCCCGACACCCAAACTGTTGGCAACCCTGGCCTCACGAATCCGAGCCCCCGGCGGGAACTCTCCCCGGAAGATGGCGCCTTCGAGCTTAGCCACGAGCTCGTCCACAAGTGTTTGCGACGTATGTGGCTTAGACAGAGCACACCTCCCCACTTTGGAGTGGGCCCGGGAAAGGGCCCTGATTGAAGATTCCAGCCTTGGCTGATGAGCGTTCTACCGTTTTCATTACTTTGTTGTTGACAGCATATCTACTATCCCCTAGGATTCCGGCCTTAGCAAGTGTTAACATTTTTATTAATTTGGTGTATACAATTTATGGCAAATGCAGGGGGACCTATGTCAGCCATTGGATTCCTTAAGAAACCCATCCTATTCGGGTTGGCGGCGTTTGTCACGCTGGGACTGACTGTTGGCAGCTTAACGGCCCGCGCTCAGTTGGCCGGAGCCACCCTTTCGGGGCAGGTGCTGGACCAGTCTGGTGCCGGGGTCGCGGGGGCAAGCATTGTTATCGAGAATAGCGCAACCAGGGATGTTCGGACCGTGACGACCGATGGTCAGGGTTTGTATAGTGCGCAGAGTCTGCAGCCTGGCATTTATTCCGTTACGGTCTCCGCACCAGGATTTGCAACGCACGTAGAGAACGGTGTCGAGCTTACCGTCGGGGCAACGAGAGAAATCGACGTCAGGGTGAAACCCGGACAGGTATCAGAAAAGGTCGAGGTGAGCGCCAGCGTTGCTGACGTGGAATCGGACACTTCGGTGATCAGTGCAACGGTGGAGCGCAAACGCATTGTGGATCTGCCCTTGAATGGCAGAGATTGGACGCAGCTTGCGACCTTGCAGCCGGGCGTTATCAGCGTCCGTTCCCAGCAGCCAACTACGGGAAATTCCAATCGAGGAGTACGCGGCTACGGAAACCAATTGGCCAGCAACGGACACAGTCCATACGAAAACACCTACCGCCTGGATGGGATCAACGAGAATGACTATTCGAACGGAGCTCCGGGCAACGTGATTGGCGCGAACCTGGGTGTCGATGCTATTCAGGAGTTCAGCGTCGTCACGACGTCCTATACTGCGGCATATGGCCGTACGTCAGGCTCCGTCATCAACGCGGTCACGCGGTCAGGCACCAACGATGTTCATGGAAGCGCGTACGTCTTCGACCGCGACAAGATATTCGACGCAAGAAACTTCTTCGATGGGCCGACCATACCTCCCTTTCACCGCGTTCAATTTGGCGCCGCCGTGGGCGGGCCTATAAAGAAAAATCGCACCTTTCTCTTCGCCAATTACGAAGGAATCCGGCAGTCGCAGAGCCAAGACTTCAGCAGCATTGTGCCGTCCGCTGCGGCTCGATCGGGACAGTTGCACGGAGCCGATGGGACCCCGGTGACCATCATGGTGGATCCTAAGATCATCCCTTTTCTCGGTCTGTATCCGCTGCCAAATGCCGGCCTCAACCCGGGAACCTTCGGCGACACGGGAAACTTCAATACCACCGGCCTACTGAACCTGACGGAAAACTTCGCCCTGACACGATTCGATCAGATCTTTTCGGAGAAAGACAGTCTGTCGATCACCTATCTGTTTGATAACGGACCTGAAACGATCCCGGACAATTTGGGAAACACCCTCAGCCGCTTGAATGCCGGCCGCCAATTGGCGGGGATTACAGAAACACACATCTTCACTCCCCACGTCGTGAACGTACTACGCATCGGTTACAACCGCAGCCTTGGTGAGATTCTCGTGCCGATCAGAGCACTCACAGCCGCCGCGGGCGATCCGGCTCTCGGTTACACCCCTGGAACTTTCGCCCCGGCCATCAGTGTGGATGGCATCGCTTCAACTGGCGGGCTTGGCAATTTGCGGCAGGCCACCGTCCACTACAACTCTTATCAGTTCGACGACGATGTGGCGATCTCCCGAGGAACACATTCGGTTACGACCGGCTTCGCCTTTGAGCGCATCTACGCGAATGCGCAAGGCAAGAATCAAAACGGCACAGCGACGTTCAATCCTTCCGGCAACGTGACCGGCCTGCAAAACTTTCTTACCAACAATCTTTCAAACGCCTTTGTTCTCCCCAATGGAACAACTAATGCTGTCGAAGTTCAGGACAGTCTCTTCGGTGGATACATCCAAGACGACTGGCGAATCCGCAAAAATCTGCTTTCGAATCTGGGCCTGAGA
>Ga0308309_10000400_pt1 | contig 28175 bp, 22 predicted proteins | sample HubBroMetageWFT5_FD_192491 | JGI IMG/M metagenome (GOLD analysis project Ga0308309, IMG submission 192491) | Warmed and freeze-thawed soil microbial communities from the Hubbard Brook experimental Forest, New Hampshire - Hubbard Brook CCASE Soil... | ecosystem: Environmental > Terrestrial >...
TACCATGCTTGAACATGGGCTGAAGTGGATTCCTGTTGTCGCCAGCAAGACCGACCGCCATCTGAAAGGCTTCGTCCGAATGGACAAGATGACCTACTGGCTTCTGCAACAAGCGGCAAATCAGGTGAACCCGAAAATCGCTCGCACCCAGGCTACGGTCTGACTGGAAAGGAAGAATGGTGAGGCGCCGAGTGCACAATCGGGCTTTGGTCCAGGGGATCGGAAGCAAGGTCTCTGGCATCGGTGGTTTGATCGCGGGCTTTCTACTTGCCGCGAGCCTGTGCTTCGGAGGGCCCGCGAATCCTTCTCCCCCGAATATGTTCCGGCCGGCCTCGACGCCTGCCGATGCGATCTTTCATATATCAATCTTCGTGCTTATCATTTCGGGTGTCATCTTCGCGGTTGTTTTCTGGCTGCTGGTCTACGTTCTCGTGAAGTTCCGCCGGAGTGCAGGCGACGATGGCCGCGAGCCTCCACAAGTTTACGGCAGCAATCAGGTGGAGCTCGCCTGGACGGTCTTGCCGATACTCGTTGTCTTCGTCTTGTTCCTTGCAACCGCTCGCGTAATCCACTCGATCGAGGACGCTCGAAAGCCTCCGGAAGCGGTTGAAGTCATCGCGATCGGCCATCAGTTCTGGTGGGAATTTCGGTACCCCTCGCTTGGAGTCGTCACGGCAAACGAGTTGCACGTCCCGGTCAGCGATCCAGCCCATCCCACGCCCACTTTTATACGGTTGCTTTCCGCAGATACGGATCACAGCTTCTGGGTCCCACGCTTGGCTGGAAAAACCGACTTGATTCCCAATCGCACTAACAACACGTGGATCGATCCTCATGAAGTTGGGATCTACGTTGGTCAATGCGCCCAATATTGCGGTACCCAACATGCCAAGATGCTCTTACGCGTGTATGTCGAACCGCCGGATCAGTTCAAGCGGTGGGTCCAGGAAGAAAGCAAGCCAGCGCAAGTGAGTGATGCATTCAGTGAAGGCCGCCGAATTTTTGAATCGATGGCTTGTATCAACTGCCATGCCATCTCAGGAACCGTGGCGGACGGACGATTTGGTCCCGACCTGACTCATCTGATGAGCCGTGAAACGATTGCCTCCGGTGCGGCTTCAAATACGCCTGAAAATTTACGACTTTGGATTCACGATCCCGACGCCATCAAACCGGGCTCGCTGATGCCTGCAATGAAGTTGACGGACCAGGATCTAGATGCGCTCACAGCGTACCTCGAGACGCTTCGATAACAGCGGGGTATTGTCACATGTCGTCGGAATCAATCGCACTTAACCCGGGTGACGAGTCCACACGACCGATCGGCGATCGGCTCCACGACTGGGTAACCACGGTCGACCATAAAAAACTTGGCATCATGTATATCCTGTACGCGCTCGTGTTTCTTGTGATCGGCGGAATCGAAGCGTCGATCATGCGGATACAGCTCATCGTTCCGCACAACCATTTCGTATCGCCGCAAGTCTTTAACCAGATGTTCACGATGCATGGCACGACCATGATTTTCTTCGTGGCCATGCCGATCATGTTCGGCTTCGGGAATTATCTGGTTCCACTGATGATTGGCGCTCGCGACATGGCCTTTCCGCGCCTGAATGCTTGGAGCTTTTGGCTCGCCGCTTTCGGGGGCTTGCTCCTTTACTTCAGCTTTATCGGCGGCGATGGGCTTTACGGAGCAGGGAGTGCCCCGGACGTTGGATGGTTTGCCTACGCGCCGCTCACGGCACGAGTATTTTCAGTCGGACACAGTACCGATTTCTGGACGCTTGGCTTACTCGTCTCCGGCATTGGCAGCATCGGAACGGCGGCAAACATCGTGGCGACGATTTTGTGCCTGCGGTGTCCGGGTATGACTCTTGGGAAAATGCCGCTACTCGCGTGGATGAATCTGGTCATGGCGGCGTTGGTTCTCCTTGCCATATCGCCTCTGACCGCGGCTCAGATCATGCTCTCTCTCGATCGCTATCTTGGCGCGCACTTCTTTGACACGCAGGCAGGAGGCTCCGCCGTAATCTGGATGCACTTCTTCTGGATTTTCGGTCACCCGGAAGTTTACGTCCTGGTAATCCCTGCGTTCGCTTTCGCTTCCGAAATCATCCCGGTCTTCTCCCGCAAACCGATTTTCGGATATCCAGTGATGGTCGCGGCGACGGTGACGATCGGATTCGTCAGCTTCACTGTGTGGGCCCACCATATGTTCACTGTAGGAATGAACTCCTACGCAAATAGCTTTTTTACAATCTCGACCATGATCGTGGGTGTTCCTACAGGAATCAAGATATTCAATTGGATCGGGACAATGTGGGGAGGCAAGATCCAACTCAAGACGCCCATGCTTTTCTGCATCGGATTTCTATTTCAGTTCCTGATCGCGGGCCTAACGGGAATCATGCTCGCCGTAGCACCGTTCGATTGGCAACTCGGGAACTCATACTTTGTCGTTGCACATTTTCACTACGTAATCGTAGGAGCGATTCTCTTCGCGCTCTTTGGTGCCTTCTACTACTGGTTCCCGAAGATGAGCGGCCGGATGTACAACGAGACGCTCGGCAAATGGCACTTCTGGCTGTTTTTAATCGGGTTCCATTTGACTTTCGACTTCATGCACATCCCGGGGCTCTTGGGGATGCCGCGGCGGATTTACACCTACGAGCCGGGACGCGGATGGGATACCTGGAACTTGATCATAACGATCGGCGTGCTTTTTCAGGCTGCCGGGATTCTCGTATTTGTCGGCAATTTGCTCTGGTCCCGTCTCAGGGGTCCAGCCTGCACGACCGATCCCTGGGACGCGTGGACGCTCGAATGGTCCACGAGTTCGCCGCCGCCGGAATACAACTTTGCCACGATCCCGGTTGTCAGGAGCCGGCGTCCTCTCTGGGACATCAAGCACCCGGAAGATCCTGATTGGAAGTATGAATAAAAAAGAGGAGAGCCTCGATTGAGTAGCACCTCATTGGCGTCGTCATCGATTGAATCGGAGTGGGTCCTCCCTTCTCGCGGACGCGTGGGGATGTTTTGCCTGATTGCCGCCGAATCCGCGATCTTCACGATCTTTGTGGTCGCTTATATTTACTACATCGGGAAAAGTCTGGCGGGCCCGATGCCGAAGGACGTGCTCGAACTCCCGATTTTCGCCACGATCTGTCTCCTCTCGAGCAGCCTGACGATTCATTTTGCAGTCGGGGCCCTGCGAAACGGGAAGTCCGGCATATTCGGGATCTGGTGGTTTGTAACCATAGCGCTGGGCGCTATCTTTCTGGTCGAGACGGGCCGTGAGTGGTATCACTTGATTTTCGAAAAGGGCTTGACCATCAATACGAATCTTTTTGGCACGACGTATTTCTCGCTCGTGGGCCTGCACGCCTTTCACGTCACGGTGGGGCTAATTGGTCTTGCTATTGGCATGGTCCTGGCCCTCTTGGGCAAGGTGAGGCAGGAGCACAGCGAGCGCGCAGACGTATTTTCGTTATATTGGCACTTTGTCGACGTGGTCTGGATCGTAGTGTTCACCGTAGTATACATAATCGGCCGCTGAGGGAAACGGAATCCAATGGTCCCTATTGGTTCGCAAGGGCAAGCACCTGAAGCGCTGCCAGGCACTGTGAACCTGCCGGCGCCGACCGCGTGGCCGATTGTCCTCGCCTTCGGCGTAACTCTGTTGTCCGCCGGACTGGTCACTAGCGCATCGGTCAGCATTCTTGGGGCGATCCTGACCGTGACTGGATGTGTCGGCTGGTTTCGCGACGTCTTCCCCCACGAAAAGCACGTGACGGTTCGAGTCGAAGAAGAGGTGCCGGTGGTCGCCACTTCTCGCCGCGAGATTGCACGGTTGCCCATAGCCCCGGAACTCCCCCGTGCTCTGCTTCCACTTGAAACGTATCCGGTCTCTGCAGGAATCAAAGGCGGCCTCGCTGGAAGCGTGGCGATGGCATTACTCGCCTCCCTTTACGGAATTCTCAAACAAGGAAGCATCTGGTATCCCATTAATCTGCTAGCGGCGACAGTCTATGGCCAATCCCTCAAATTTGGAGCAGCGTCGCTAAACGCGTTCCATCTGAGCAGTTTCTCGCTCGCCGTTGTCATACACCTGATCACATCTCTACTCGTGGGTCTTTTATATGGTGCCATGTTGCCGATGTTTCCGCGCCGGCCGATTCTTCTGGGAGGCGTGATCGCGCCGATCCTGTGGACGGGATTGATTCATAGCATTCTCGGACTCATCAACCCGCTTCTCGACGAGCGCATCGATTGGCGATGGTTCATCGCTTCGCAGTTTGCCTTCGGTATCGTCGCTGGATTGGTCGTTGTTCGCCAGGCGCGCGTACGCACTCGTCAGTTTGTGCCTTTCGTGATGCGCGCCGGGATCGAGACTCCCGGAATGATGCCAGAAAAACCAGGAAAGGACTCGCCGTGATGAACCTTCGCCGGCTCGTCCTGGGGGTCACGGGGTTGGCCGCCCTGAGTTTGTGTGGATGCGCCGGCGGTCTCGGCCGGCCAGCGCCTGGTACCATCCCGATCGATCCTGACGATGTTTCGGATTTCGGTGTCTTGTATGGACAGAACTGCGCCGGTTGTCACGGGCCAGACGGGAAGGGGGGAGCGGCAATCGCCATCGGCGATCCCGTCTACTTGTCATTGGTAGACGACGCAATCCTACGTCGCACGACCACGAAAGGAATTCCGAGAACGGCGATGCCTGCGTTTGCAAAGAGCGAAGGCGGGATGCTCACCGACAAACAGATCGACGGAATCGTACGAGGAATTCGCGAGCGTTGGTCGAAGCCGGATGTCTTGCGCGGTGTGAATCCGCCGCCGTACTCGTCATCGGAGCCTGGCAATCCGTCACGTGGATGGGACGTTTATACGACCTATTGTTCTTCATGCCATGGTCCCGGGGGGAAGGGCGGGCAAAGGGCAAGTTCAATCGTGGATGGATCCTATCTCGCGTTAGTTAGCGATCAAGATCTTCGAACGATCGTGATTGTTGGACGCGCTGACCTGGGAGCTCCGGACTGGCGAGGAAATGTACCGGGAAAGCCGATGTCTGCGCAGGATGTCTCCGATGTGACGGCTTGGCTCGCATCCCTGCGGCAGAAATTCCCCGGCCAGCCCTATCCGAATAGTGTCAAATCGACGGGAGAAATTCGATGACTTTGCCAGGCAGTGTCACAAGGCGCGATCTCCTCATGAAATTGGGACTCTTGTTCAACGGCATCGTTGCGGCGATTCTGGCTGTGCCGATCGTGCGTTATATCATGTCTCCCGTGGCTCACGCGCGAAAAGGCCAGTACGACTCCTGGCTTTCTCTCGGCGACCTGGGACAGTTTCCGACCGGTCAGACCCGGCTTGCCATCTATAGGAATCCCGTCGTCAATCCCTGGGATGGGGACACGGCAGATATCCCCTGCTGGGTTCGAAACGTGGACGGGCAACAGTTCCAAGTGTTTGCGATCAATTGCGCGCACCTGGGGTGTCCGGTTCGGTGGTTTCCGCAATCCAGCCTGTTCATGTGCCCTTGTCACGGCGGCGTTTATTACCAGGATGGCTCCCGCGCGTCCGGCCCCCCGGAGCGGGGCTTGTTTCAGTACCACCACAAGGTCGAGAACGGAGAGCTTCTAATTAAAGCCGGCGAAGTCCCGACTCCGGGTAGCGCATCGAATCTGACTTCGATAACGTCAGGATTGCCACGATGCGTTTGATGGAAACAATTGGCAAGTGGCTGGACGACCGCCTCCAGGTTGGTGCGACCCTCCGCGAAACCGCGGAGCATCCCGTTCCGCGCGAAACTGCGAGCTGGTTTTATGTATTCGGCAGCGCTGCCTTCGTCGTATTCATGCTTCAAATCGTTACCGGCATCATGCTGGCACTCATTTATGTGCCTTCCGCCGGTGAGGCCTGGAATAGCCTCCAGACTCTGAATCATTCCGTCACGCTCGGCTGGTTCATTAGAGCTCTCCATGGCTGGGGCTCGGAATTTATGGTCGCGATGGTTCTCATCCACATGGTTCAGGTTTTTTTATTCGGCGCGTACAAATACCCTCGTGAGCTGACTTGGATGGTGGGTGTCCTACTCTTGCTGGTGACTCTTGGCATGGCTTTCACCGGCCAAGTCCTAAGATTCGACCAAGATGCCTACTGGGGATTAGGAATTGGCGCGTCGATCGCGAGCCGCGTGCCCGTGATGGGGCCATGGGCCGTCAACCTTATGCTGGGTGGACCAATCATCGCAGGAGCAACCCTTTCGAGGTTCTTCGCGCTGCATGTGTTTGTTATCCCGGGGTTGCTGATCGCCTTTGTTGGCGTACATCTCCTGATGGTTATCAAGCTTGGCATCAATGAGTGGCCGATGCCCGGACGAGTGGTCCGCAAGGCTACTTACTTGAAGGAGTACCACGAGCTGACAAAAAAAGACGGCATACCGTTCGTCCCGACGGCAGTCTGGAAAGACCTTTTTTTCGGCGGTTTCATTTTGCTCTCGATCGCCGCCTGCGCTCTTTACTTTGGTCCCTTTGGTCCGTCGGGCCGTCCGGATCCCACCATTATTCAGACAGCCCCTCGTCCGGACTTTTTCTTTTTGTGGCTGTACGCTGTGCTTTCGCTCTTGCCGCCCTCGATGGAAACCCCAGCGCTGCTGGTTGGTCCCGTCGTTGCGCTCCTTGCGCTTTTTCTCCTTCCGTTTATTTTCGGTGAAGGTGAGAAGAGCTGGCGCCGCAGACCTATCGCCGTGCTATCGATTTTGTTGGTAGCGGTTTCGTTGGGGACTTTCACGCACCTTTCAGGATACACGCCTTGGAGCCCAGTGATGGACGCGTGGAGCTCGACGCCCATTCCGCCGCAGTACTTGCGCAACCGATCCGCGCTTGAGCGGCAAGGTGCTCTCGTATTCCAGTTGAAGCAGTGCCATAACTGCCATGCGCTTGACAACCAGGGCGGGAAGCGCGGCCCCGCTCTCGACAGCGTAGCGGTCCTGCTGACGCATGATCAGCTCATCCGACAAGTGATTCAGGGTGGCGGCAACATGCCTGCTTACGGAAAGAATCTGAGTCCCGCAGAGACCACAGCTCTGGTCGCGTTTCTCGAGACCTTACATCCTCCGGGCCAACCGCCAGCCCGAGACGTGTCACGGGCTGCCGCGCTCGCGCCGGACCGTGGAGCTCTTTCGACCCCGCCCTAGATGCCCTATGACACCCGACACTCAAGCGGTATTGCGGTCCTGGTCTCCGCCCATCACGGTTAACCTGACTCTGTTTCTTACAGTCCTAGTGTACGTAAGAGGCTGGGTTCGTATCCGGCGCTCTTTTCCACGCCTGATTTCGCTCGGGCGTCTCGCCGCATTTCTCGGGGGAGTTTTCTCTTTATGGATTGCTATCGGGTCGCCTCTGGAAGCGTTCGATGACGTCTCGCTCTCGGTTCATATGGTGCAACATCTCCTGCTTATGGTTGCGGCGCCGCCCCTCTTGTTGTTGGGAGAACCATTGTTGCCTCTCCTCCGAGGACTCCCGGGATGGATCGTTCGCGGGGCTGTCGGCCCGATTCTCCGCCGGCCTCCGATCCAATCGCTCGCACGCTTTCTAGGCCAGCCGGCATTCTGCTGGCTCGCGGCGACTGTTGCTCTGATTGGGTGGCACATCCCGCCAGCTTTCGAATTAGCGCTGCGGTCGGACGCCTGGCACGAATTCGAACACGGATGCTTTTTCACGACGTCGGTCTTGTTCTGGTGGCCGGTGATCCTGCCCTTCCCGAGCGCTGCGCGATGGCCTCGGTGGTCCATGCCTTTGTATTTGTTTCTTGGGACACTGCCGGGAGGCGCACTCGGAGCATTTCTCGTGTTTCTGGATCGTGTTCTTTACCCGTCATATGCATCCGCGCCACTGCTTCTCGGCATGTCACCGCTTGAGGATCAGGTAGTTGCAGGCGCGCTCATGTGGGTATCCGGCACGATCGCATTTCTGATTCCAGCGATCCTCATCACCGTCCAGTTACTCTCGCCTCCGGAGGTGGGTCACCGGCGTGAGACGCAGGTCACTCTGCGCGGAATCCCAGAGAATCGACGTGACTCCTCGATATCACGAGCTTCATCACCGGGGACTTGGGGTGAGGTTGTGAACAGAATGAAGAGTTAGACGCTGTTACTTGCAATGCGGTGGGGCCAGAAGGCGTCGGCGAGAATTGTGATTCCGAAAGGAGCATCAGCATGAGTGCGGAATTACCCATTATTTATGTTGCCAGGCATGGCGAGACCGCATGGAGCCTCACGGGGCAGCATACCGGCCTGACCGATTTACCGTTGACCGAGCATGGCGAGCGCACAGCCATCCGGCTTCGGGATCGGTTGAAAGGACTCAACTTTGCCAAAGTGTTCACCAGCCCCCTGCAGCGCGCGCGCCTCACGTGTGAGCTGGCCGGGTTCAGGGCCGTTGCCGAAGTTGATCGGGACCTTCTCGAATGGAACTACGGCGAATACGAGGGACGGCGCAGCGTGGAGATCCACGCGGAACGCCCGGATTGGAACCTGTTCCGCGATGGCTGTCCCGGGGGCGAGTCGACAGCACAGGTCGCGGCCCGGGCAGACCGTGTGGTAACCCGCTTGCGCGCAATTGAGAGGGATGTCTTGCTTTTTTCGAGCGGGCATTTCATTCGGGTTCTAGCGGCACGCTGGCTAGGGATCGAACCAGGAGCCAACAGTAAGTACTTCATGCTGAGTACGGCGAGCGTCAGTGCGTTGGGTTACGAAATCGATCTTTCCAGGCCGGTCATACGATTGTGGAACGACAGCCATCACGTTGATGGCATGAATTAATTTGTGGCCGTGGCGTCATTGGTAGTCCGCGATAAGGCTTATCGCGGCGTACGCGACTCTCGTCCAAGAGGGAGTACTGTGACTTCTCCAGGGAAATACTGTCAGTTTTACCAATAGCAGAGTTCGGTGTGACTTCTTAATCTTGCGGCTGGCGCAGGTCTAAGTTCTGCTTGTCGGTGGTGACACAATGAAAGCAACACAATTACTACACAATTTGGGCCAGAGTCTCTGGCTTGACAACATCACGCGCGACCTGCTGAACAGCAGTACGCTCGATCGCTACATCGAGGAATTGTCGGTGACTGGGCTCACCTCTAATCCGACGATCTTTGACCATGCCATCAAGGGCAGCGCTGATTACGACGTCTCGATTCGCGAGAAGCTGGCAAAGGGCGAATCAGGTGAGGCGCTCTTCTTTGACGTGGCACTCGAGGATCTTACTCGGGCCGCTGACTTGTTTCGACCAATCTACGACCGCACAAACGGCGTGGACGGATGGGTATCGCTGGAAGTGTCACCACTCCTGGCCTACGATACGGCCAGCACGCTCGCCGCGGCCAAGGACCTGTTTGCACGTGCGGCGCGACCTAATCTGCTTATAAAAATCCCCGGAACCAAAGAAGGCCTGCCCGCGATCGAGGAGGCAATCTTTTCGGGCATCCCCATTAACGTCACTCTCTTGTTCTCGCGTGAGCACTACGTGGCGGCTGCCGAGGCATTCCTCCGTGGTATTGAACGACGCATTGAGGCGGGACTCGACCCGAGTGTCGGTTCGGTGGCTTCTGTCTTTGTTAGCCGCTGGGACGCGGCCGTCGTCGGCAAGGTTCCCGCCGAACTGAGCAATAAGCTCGGTATCGCCATCGCAGAACGAACTTACAAGGCCTGCCGTACTCTGCTTGGCTCGCCACGCTGGCAGCGTGTCTACAATGCCGGCGCACGACCGCAACGTCTACTATGGGCCAGCACAGGAACTAAGGATCCGAAGGCTTCCGACATCCTGTATGTCAAGGCCCTCGCGGCCCCGTTTACCGTGAACACTATGCCCGAGAACACCTTGAAGGCCCTCGCCGAGCACACCGAACTCGGCACAATCTTGCCTGCAGACGGCGGCGACTGTGAAGAAGTGCTTGCGAAGTTCGCCAAGGCTGGTATCGATGCCGAATCATTGGCTGCTCAGCTTCAGGACGAAGGAGCCAAATCGTTCGTAAGATCGTGGAACGAACTCATGACGGTGATTGCGTCCAAGAGCGCCGTGCTCAAGAAGGCCGTGGCTAGTTGAAGCTTGGGCCTAGTTCGTCCTGGCAGGGACATCGCCGTAACATACTTTTTCGGAGTGAGGTGTTGTCGTGAACGTGCTGGCTATCGATGTGGGTGGAACCAACATTAAGGTCCTTGCCACGGGTGAAAGCGAGCCGCGAAGGTTTCCGTCCGGACCGAAGATGACACCTAAACAGATGGTGAAGGGGGTCAAACAAATCACCAAGGATTGGAAGTACGATGCGATATCGATCGGATACCCTGGGCGAGTCTTCCGAGACCGGCCAGTCGCGGAGCCACATAACCTGGCTCGTGGCTGGGTCGGATTTAACTTCAAAGCTGCATTCGGACATCCGGTGAAACTCATCAATGATGCAGCCATGCAGGCCCTAGGTAGCTATAAGAATGGAACTCTGTTGTTCCTTGGTCTGGGGACCGGCCTTGGTTCCGCACTCGTTGTTCAAGGCGTCATCGTACCGATGGAATTGGGCCACCTGTCTTACAAGAAGGGGACATTCGAAGACTACGTCGGCCTCCGCGGCTTGAAGCGACTGGGAAAGAGGAAATGGGGACACCACGTGGCATTCGGAGTGGCCCGCCTGATCGACGCCCTCTATCCCGACGACGTGGTTATTGGGGGTGGTAACGCCAAGAAACTTAAAAAACTCCCTCCAGGTTGCCGACAGGGTAACAACGCCAACGCCTTCCTCGGAGGATTCCGCCTCTGGGATGAACCCGCGGATGGGCGACGTCCTACCCGCGCAAAACCTCGTTCTCGCTAAATGCGAGAAGAACGGAAGGAAACGAGCATGGCTGCACATGCCGAAAGGACTACAAACAGCCAGGGCACCGAACCACTCACCGAACGTAAGGGATGGAAAGCGCTCGGAGAGCATTACAAAAATGTAGAGAAATTGCATCTCCGAAATCTCTTTGCGGATGATCCCAAGCGCGGGGATCGGTTAACACTCGAAGCCATTGGTATCTTTCTTGATTACTCAAAGAATCGGATTACCGACGAGACCATCAAGCTCCTCCTTGAACTGGCCGAAGAGTCAAACCTGCAAGCGCGAATCAAGGCGATGTTCCAGGGCGAAAAGATCAACACCACTGAAAAGCGAGCGGTACTGCATGTCGCTTTGCGTGCTCCCAAAAGTTCGTCCATCGTCGTTGACGGCCACAATGTAGTGCCTCAGGTTCACGCGGTGCTCGACAAGATGGCTAACTTCTCCGAACGCGTCCGCAGCGGTGCATGGAAAGGTCACACTGGCAAACGCATCCGTAACATCATCAATATCGGCATTGGCGGCTCGGACCTGGGGCCAGTGATGGCCTACGAAGCTCTCAAGCATTACAGCGACCGCGATACGACATTCCGGTTCGTTTCCAATATCGATGGCACCGACTTCGCGGAAGCTGTCCGTGACCTCGATCCTGCCGAAACCCTATGTGTCGTTTCTTCGAAAACCTTCACGACATTGGAAACAATGACGAACGCCCACACAGCTCGCGCATGGGCTCTTGCGGGATTGGGCGGCGATGAGAAGTCGATCGCCAGGCACTTCGTTGCCGTGTCGACGAACGCGGCTGAAGTCACCAAGTTCGGCATCGATTCCGCCAACATGTTCGAATTTTGGGACTGGGTAGGTGGGCGCTACTCGATGGATTCGGCGATCGGCCTTTCAACGATGCTGGCGATCGGTCCTGAAAACTTCCGCGCGATGTTGGATGGCTTTCATCAGATGGACGAGCATTTCCGCACTGCTCCGTTCAATCAGAATCTGCCCGTGCTCATGGGACTCATCGCCCTTTGGTACAACGATTTCTTCGGCGCTCAGACCGTTGGGGTCTTTCCGTACGAGCAGTACCTCAAGCGGTTTCCGGCTTATCTGCAACAGCTGACGATGGAGAGCAACGGGAAGCACGTTACGCTCGGAGGCACCGAGGTCACCTACCAGACTGGGCCAATCTACTGGGGCGAGCCAGGAACTAATGGCCAACATTCTTTCTACCAACTAATTCATCAAGGAACCAGACTCATCCCCTGCGACTTTATTGTATTTGGTCAGCCGCTGAATGCAGTTGGCCGACACCATGACATGCTTTTGGCAAACGTTTTCGCACAGGCCGAGGCGTTGGCGTTCGGGAAAACACCCGAGCAGGTCAAGCAGGAAGGCACTCCGGATTGGCTTGTTCCCCATCGGGTTTTCGGAGGCAACCGTCCATCGAACACAATCCTAGTAGATAAGCTCACGCCAGAAACGCTCGGCAAGCTCGTTGCCCTCTACGAGCACAGCGTGTTCACGCAAGGTGCAATCTGGGGAATTGACTCGTTCGACCAATGGGGCGTTGAGCTTGGCAAGGCTCTCGCACAACGCATCATCCCGGAAATTGAGAACACCACGGAGCCCAAACTCAGCCATGACAGTTCCACGAACAGTTTGATCCGCCGTTACCGCAAGGTAAGGGAGAAATCGCAGTGACTCACGGGTTTGTCGAACCACTCTACATCTTGCCATTCGACCATCGTGGCTCATTCCAGAAAAAACTGTTCGGCTGGGAGGGCGCTCTAACCTCAGAACACACTCTAGCCTCGGTGCTGAACAGACTACCAGCCGTCATCAAGTTCGAGAAAGCATCTCAAGGATTCTAGCGATCAACCTTAGAAAAAGGAGCCATTTATGCAACTGGGAATGATTGGTCTCGGAAGGATGGGAGCAAACATGGTGCGGCGGCTTCTCAAGGGAGGCCACCGATGCGTGGTCTTCGACAGATCGCCGGACGCAATCAACGACTTGGTGAAGGAGAAGGCAGTTGGCGCTTCTTCGCTGCAGGAATTTGCGAAGAACCTTGAGAAGCCGAGGGCTGTCTGGTTGATGGTCCCGGCGGCAGTGGTAGACAAAACCATAGCGGACCTCGTGCCTTACCTTGAGGCAGGGGACATTCTCATCGACGGTGGCAATTCCTATTATGTAGACGATATCCGGCGGGCCAAGGAACTAGCGTCAAAACGGATTCACTATGTGGACGTGGGAACGAGCGGTGGCGTCTGGGGCCTTGAGCGCGGTTACTGCATGATGATTGGCGGTGAGCCTGAAGTCGTCAAACACCTCGATCCCATCCTGGCTCGGCTGGCGCCCGGTGCCGGCGAGGTGCCGCATACCCCGGGACGAGAAAAGCTCGGCGGCACAGCCGAGCAGGGCTATTTGCATTGTGGACCCAACGGCGCTGGCCATTTTGTGAAGATGGTTCATAACGGAATCGAGTACGGGATCATGGCTGCGTACGCTGAGGGCATGGGAATTCTGCGCGCCGCCAACATCGGCAAGCAGGAACACGCCATCGACGCTGAGACGACTCCACTCCGAGATCCCGAGCACTATCAATACGACATCGATTTGCGGGACGTCGCGGAGGTATGGCGGCGCGGTAGCGTGATCGCCTCGTGGCTGCTGGATCTGACTGCTTCTGCGCTGCTCGAAGATCCTACTCTTTCGCAATTTGCAGGCCGTGTATCGGATTCCGGTGAGGGCCGCTGGACTATCAAGGCTGCAATCGATGAGGCCGTGCCGGCGCATGTCCTTACGGCGGCGCTTTATGAACGATTCAGCTCAAGGGGCGAGGCAGATTTTGCGAACAAGCTTTTGTCCGCGATGCGCTATCAATTCGGCGGACATCTTGAGAAATCCGCAAGCAAATCGCAAACCGCCTGAAGGAGATGACAATGAGTAATTCCCACTCGGACGCTCTAGTCTTCTTTGGCGCAACCGGTGATCTCGCCTTTAAAAAGATCTTTCCAGCGCTGCAGGCGATGACCAAACGCGGCCACCTCAATATGCCGGTTATTGGCGTGGCCAAAGCTGGTTGGAACCTCGATCAGCTGCGAGCCCGCGCAAAGGACAGTGTCGAAAAACATGGTGGAATCGATCTTGCGGCGTTCGACAAGCTCGCTGGCCTGCTGCGTTATGTGGACGGTGACTACGAGGACTCTGCGACATTTCAGGCTCTTTTCAAGGAACTCGGCGGCGCCCAACGACCCGCTCATTACCTGGCAATCCCTCCGGTGCTGTTCGCGCCTGTCGTGGAGGAGCTGGTGAAATCTGGTTGCGGTAGGGGAGCTCGCATCGTCGTTGAAAAGCCTTTTGGAAGCGACCTCATCTCGGCTCGCAAGCTCAATGAAATCCTGCTGGGGGCCTTTAAGGAGTCACAAATCTTTCGGATCGATCATTACCTCGGTAAACGGCCGGTGCACAACATGCTCGTCTTCCGTTTCGCGAACGCGTTTATGGAGTCGTTCTGGAACCGCAACTTCATCGAGAGCGTGCAGATCACGATGGCGGAAGACTTTGGCGTCCAAGGCCGAGGCGCGTTCTATGATGAAACAGGTACCATTCGGGACGTGATTCAGAACCACCTCTTTCAGGTGCTTTGCAATCTGGCCATGGAGCCTCCGGCCAGAGCGGACGGCGAGTCGATCCGCGATGAAAAAGTTAAAGTCCTGAAAGCAATCCCACCTCTCGTTGAGAAGAACCTGGTGCGTGGTCAATTCCGCGACTATCGCAAGGAGAAGGGCGTCGCACCGAATTCACAAATGGAGACCTTCGCCGCTCTGCGGCTCGAGGTCAATACCTGGCGCTGGAAAGGCGTCCCCTTTTATATTCGGGCCGGGAAGTGCCTGCCGATTACGTGCTCGGAGGTCACTGCCCGGTTTCGATTACCGCCTACGTTAATCCGTGACAGTGCTCTAACCAAAAACCATCTGCGGTTTCGGATAAGCCCTGAGGTGACCATTGCCATGGGCATGACAGTAATGGCTCCGGGCGAGGAGATGGTTGGTCAAGCGGCGGAAATGGTCGCTAGCCGCCACCCTCAAGCCGAAGAGATGGATGCTTACGAGCGCGTACTTGGAGATGCGATGGCCGGCGATGCCACGCTGTTTGCGCGACAAGACTACGTGGAAGAGGCATGGCAAATCGTCGACCCTGTGCTGAAAAAAGTGACACCAGTATTCGAGTATGAACCCAACACCTGGGGCCCAAGTGAGGTTGATGAAAGAGTCTCACCCGAGGGAGGTTGGCTTAACCCGGTCGCCACAGCCCATGGAGAGCAGGCCAGCGCGGTTCGCGCCGCCTAATCAAAGATAGCCCCAGGATTTGCAAGATTCGGGCTTCGTCTGTTGCATAGGCGCATGAGATATCGGACTGACTGGGATCGAGGGGGACTACATGGAAATTGAGGTGCTCGCCGATCCCGAATCAGTGGCGCGGAAAGCTGCCGGGGTGATTGCTGCAGAGGCACGGGCGGCCATTGCCGCACGCGGCCGCTTCGTTGTCGCCATTAGTGGCGGACATACTCCTTGGATTATGCTGCGCGAATTAGCCCATGAAGACATCCCCTGGACAGCTGTGCATATTGTACAAGTAGATGAAAGGGTTGCCCCCACGGGACATTCGGACCGAAACCTCACTCATCTGCAGGAAAGCCTGCTTGAGCATGCTCCTCTCCGACCGGAGCAGATCCATGCCATGCCGGTTGAATCATCTGACCTGGAGTCCGCAGCCAAGCATTACGCGTTGACTCTTTCCGAAATCGCCGGTTCGCCGGCAGTACTCGACATGGTTCATCTCGGTCTTGGGCCCGACGGACACACCGCCTCCTTGGTGCCGGGAGATGCAATTCTGCAAGTCACTAGTCAGGATGTCGCCCTGACCGGGGTCTACCAAGGCAGGCGTCGGATGAGCTTGACGTATCCGATCATCGACCGATCTCGGCGCGTGCTTTGGTTGGTCACCGGAGCTGAAAAGATCGAGATGCTTGCTCGGTTACGCAACGCAGATGTTTCGATTCCGGCCGGGCGCATTTCCGGAAATAAAGCCTTGGTGCTGGCCGACCGTGCGGCTGCAGGGGAGCTGCAAGAAGTTCGGATGCAAGCTGGGGTGTAATCAGGTAGCAGATCTTCTGGTGTTAACTCAATCATGATTGAGTGTTGCAAGGAGAGAGCCATGAATGCCACCCAAGTTTTTAGGGAGAGAACTGATTCGCGATTGGACCAGCTCTGCGTCAACACGATCCGCACACTTTCGATGGACGCGGTCCAACAGGCAAAGTCAGGGCATCCAGGCACGCCAATGGCTCTCGCGCCTCTTGTCTACACGCTCTGGAACCGCATCATGCGCTTCGATCCAAGGGACCCGATCTGGCCTAATCGCGATCGATTCGTACTCTCAAATGGTCACGCTTCAATGCTGTTGTGGTCCATTCTCCATCTCACTCAGACTCAGGCGGTCGATGCCGACTATGAAAGACTGGGTCAGCCCTCAGTGACACTCGAAGACATCCGTCGGTTCCGCCAGTTAGACAGTAGGGCGCCAGGACACCCTGAATACCGTTGGGTCTCGGGCGTTGAAACCACGACCGGTCCCCTCGGCCAGGGCGTCGCTACCAGTGTGGGCATGGCCATCGGAGAGAAGTGGCTGGCCGCACATTACAATCGGCCGGGTTTCGATATCTTCGACTACCACATTTACGCCGTATGCGGAGATGGTTGCATGATGGAGGGTATTTCCTCTGAAGCGGCGTCACTTGCGGCTCATTTGGGCCTCGACAACCTTTGCTGGGTCTACGACAACAACCACATCACAATTGAGGGGGACACGAGCATCGCTTTCACCGAGGATGTCGCGGCCCGGTTCCTGGCGTACGGATGGAATGTCCTACGCGTCGGCGACGCCAACGACATCGATCGCATCGAGCGCGCTTTTGAGGTCTTTCGAAAGACAACGGGCCGGCCCACGTTCATTGTCCTGGACAGCCACATCGGTTACGGTTCTCCGAATAAACAGGACACCCCAGAGGCTCATGGCGAGCCGCTGGGCGACGAAGAAATACGTCTTACCAAGCGCAGCTACGGTTGGCCCGAGGAAGCGAAGTTCCTGGTGCCGGACGGGGTGTACGACTACTTTCTTGCAGGAGTGGGCGCGCGCGGCGCACAAGCTCGGAATCAGTGGGAGGAAAATTTCGTCGCCTATCGCGCCAAGTACGCTGACTTTGCCAACGAGATCGACCTGATGCAGCGCCGCGGACTACCCCAGGGATGGGACAGAGACCTCCCCGTGTTTCCAGCCGATCCGAAGGGAATTGCTGGCCGGGATGCTTCGGGCAAAGTATTAAACACACTCGCCCAAAACATTCCTTGGTTTCTCGGTGGTTCGGCGGATCTTGGACCGTCGAACAAGACCACGTTGAAGTTCGATGGCGCGGGAAGTATCCAGGCTAATAACCCCGGCGGGAAGAATCTCCATTTCGGAATCCGCGAACACGCCATGGCCGCAGTTGTGAATGGGCTCTCCCTTTCAAAACTTCGTGCCTTCGGCGCGACATTTTTCATCTTCAGCGATTACGCGCGCCCTGCAATTCGGCTCTCGGCATTGATGGAACTGCCGACCATTTTCGTTTTCACCCATGACGCCATGGGTGACGGCGAGGACGGGCCGACTCACCAACCCGTCGAACACCTCGCGTCCTTGCGGGCCATCCCCGGCCTAATCACAATTCGACCGGGTGACGCCAATGAGGTCGTGGAAGCTTATCGCTACATCATGCTGCTCCGCCACGAACCTGCTGTACTGGCACTTTCACGCCAGCCCTTACCAACTTTGGATCGAACAAAGTATGCCCCGGCGTCTGGACTAGCGCGCGGCGCCTACATTCTTGGCGATGCGCCTGGTGGAAAACCTGAGGTAATCTTCATCGCTTCGGGCAGTGAGGTCAGTCTCGCAGTGCAAGCCCATGAAAAATTAATCTCTGAAGGCATTCGCTCACGAGTTGTCTCGATGCCATCCTGGGAGATTTTCGACCATCAGACACAGGAGTATCAGGACAGCGTGCTGCCACCTCACGTGAAGGCGAGGATCGCCGTGGAACAGGCCTCAAGCTTCGGATGGGAGCGATACGTCGGCGCGGGTGGCAAACTCACGTGCATGAAAACGTTTGGCGCCTCTGCGCCGCTCAAGGAGCTGCAGACAAAATTTGGTTTCGAGCCTGACCGCGTCGTCGCGGCCGCCAAAGAATTGCTAGGTAAGAATTGAAACAACCATGCCGAAACAAAATAGGTCGCGAGCAAGTTGCCCCCGGCTCAATGCGCCTGCCAGACGTGTAAGTCTCAGATGAGCATTTACGACACCGTCGAAGGCGCTCGTTTACTAACGATCCAGAAAAAGAAGGGGCACTGGAATCGTTGGGGCCCGTTTCTTTCAGAGCGTGCTTGGGGAACGGTGCGCGAGGACTACAGCGCCGGTGGCGACGCGTGGAGCTACCTTCCTCACGACCACGCCCGTTCGCGTGCGTATCGCTGGAATGAGGACGGCATAGCTGGCATCTGCGACCGGCACCAATTTCTTTGTTTTGCTGTAGCTCTTTGGAACGGACGAGATCCGATTCTGAAGGAACGTCTGTTTGGCCTGGCTGGTCCCGAAGGAAACCACGGCGAGGACGTCAAGGAATATTACTTTTATTTGGATAATACGCCAACCCACTCGTACATGAAGTACCTCTACAAGTATCCCCAGACCGAATACCCATACGATCGGCTTCTTGAAGAGAACCGTCGGCGAGGCAAACTCGAGGCGGAGTACGAGCTCGTTGATACCGGAATATTCGACGAGGGACGCTATTTCGACATAGTTGTGGAATACGCCAAAGTCGAGGCTGAGGACTTAATAATTCGCATTAGTGCTAGTAATCGCGGTCCGGATGCGGCGCCGATCCATCTACTCCCGACCCTATGGTTCCGAAATACCTGGAGCTGGGGACGCGATGATAGTCGACCGTCGATTGCTGCGCAGATTCGCGGTCGTCCGAAACAGGGCAGCGTGAGCACGCTCTTGGCACGGCACCCGCAGTTGGGCAATTACGCTCTGTATTGTTCAGGTCCCGACGAATTGCTATTCACCGAGAATGAAACCAACACCTTGCGACTGTATGGGGTACCTTCCCAGTCTCCTATTGTAAGGACGCGTTCCATTCGTACCTCGTTGAAGGCAACCGCGAGGCTGTGAACCCGGCTGCCACCGGAACGAAAGCGGCAGCACACTACATTCGCACCATCGACCCAGGTAAAACCGTCACTTTCGAACTTCGCCTGGCATCTCTGCGCGACGAACATCAGCTCAAAGCGCCTTTTGCTGATTTCGATTCTTTGCTGAAGCAGCGCCGCAAGGAGGCTGATGATTTCTACGACGTGGTCATTCCCGCAAAACTCATAGCGGATGAAAAATTGGTAGCACGACAGGCCTTCGCGGGAATGCTCTGGTCCAAGCAATATTATCACTATGTCGTCACCGACTGGCTGGAGGGGGACCCAGCCGCACCGGCGCCGCCCTCGGCGCGCACCGTAGGCCGCAACCACAACTGGCCTCATCTGTTTACGCGCGACGTGATTTCAATGCCGGACAAGTGGGAGTTTCCGTGGTTCGCATCCTGGGATCTCGGCTTTCATTGTGTTACCTTGGCAAATATCGACCCTCACTTGGCCAAAGAACAGATTCTCCAGATGCTGCGTGAGTGGTACATGCACCCCAATGGGCAAATCCCCGCCTATGAATGGGATTTCAATGGCGTCAATCCACCCATTTTGTCTCTTGCGGCGAGGGCTGTGTTCGAGATCGAGCGCGAGCATACGGGTATAGCTGATTTCACATTTCTAGAACGTGTCTTTCAGAAAATGCTCCTCAACTTTACCTGGTGGGTCAACCGCAAGGACGCCCTGGGCAAAAACATTTTCCAAGGTGGATTTCTGGGGATGGATAACATTGGTGTGTTCGATCGCGACAAACTCCCGCAAGGCTACTTGTTAGGACAGGCGGATGGCACAAGTTGGATGGCTGCTTTCGCCAAAAACATGTTTGCTACCGCACTTCTGTTAGCCGAAAAGAACCCAATTTATGAAGATGTCGCCAGCAAATTCTGGGAGCACTACATCTTCATCGCCAATTCCATGAATAGCATCCGGAATCCACTCATGTCACTCTGGGATGAGCAAGACGGATTTTTCTATGACCACTTGATCTCTCGGCAAAACGAGCCCATCCCCATACGCGCTCGTACTATGGTGGGCTTTGTTCCGATGTTTGGCGCGTCTACGGTGGCTGCTGACACGTTCGATCGCTATCCGGATTTTCAGCGACGCCGCCAGTGGTTCATTGAGCATCGCCCAGACCTGATCGAGAGCGTCGGGGCTATGGTGGTACCTGGACCTAACAAAAACTTGATCCTTGGTCTAGTCCGCACTGATCAACTACGTCGCATGTTGACATATATGTTGGACGAAAATGAGTTTCTCTCCCCGTATGGAGTGCGGGCGGTCTCGCGCTATCACAAGGATCACCCCCTAATCCTTAGCTTGGATGGAGAAGAATTTCGGTTGGACTATGAGCCAGGCGAATCCTTGACGAACCTCTTCGGAGGCAATTCCAACTGGCGCGGGCCCATTTGGCTCCCAGTTAATTTTCTAATCCTTATGGCGCTCAAGCAGTACCACCTCTATTACGGCGATGAATTCAAGGTGGAGTGTCCGACCGGCTCTGGAAAGATGAAAACGTTGGGTCAGGTGGCTGAGGAATTGGAGCATAGATTAAAGCGAATCTTTCTTCGCGATCAGGACGGCAACCGGCCAGTTTTTGGCTCCTGCCGCTTATTCAACGCGGATCCCCATTGGCGCGATCTTGTCCCTTTCCATGAGTACTTTCACGGAGACACCGGCCGAGGCTGTGGTGCCAGTCACCAAACCGGTTGGACCGGGCTGATCGCCCAGATCCTGGTTGACTTAGGCGAACACAACTCCCGCGCGGACCCGGGTCAAGACGAAGGTTGAGCAGCTACCAAATGTGTTGGAATATGAACGGGAACTCTCCTCTCGGTCACGGTGAGTCAGGTCGGCCCTGGGAAGCATTTGTCCTGATTCCGCTTTTGTCGGACCTGTTAGTTTTGACAGTTGATTCCCTTCTATTCTTGGCTCATATCTGGTCGCGACTCTACGACAACGTGCGCCTACTTACTCGAGCTCCGTTCGAAGTCTCTATCGGTTTCGAGCAACCGGCATGGACGAAAGATGAAAATGCGGCCATTCGAGATCTTGAGTCCGTTAATTTTCAAAGTTGTGGGCAGGTTGTTTCGTCGGAAGGCCTCCCCGCCATGACAAGCAATCCCGTTTCCTCACAGGAGCGATCAAGGCTTGAAACAGGAAGCCGGTTGCTACAAACGTGCGAGAACCAGCTAACCAATTCTGAATACTCAACTACTGAGAATCGCCAGGTTCTAGTACAGGCGTTTGGGAAGGGTCAGAATCAGGGCCTAGTCAATCTCCCCAGTAGGATGCACGCGGTGGGTGAGATTTCGTTTATGCCAGGACCAACTAATAGACCGGGGAGGTTTTGTGCCTGAGACTCGACACCTTCACCTAAGCCTTCCTTCGTCATCTACATCTTTTAAGTCTGCTTCATTTGTTCTGGCGATAATCGCGTTGACGTTCGCCGCTGGGTGCGACAAAGGAAAGACGGCGGAGGCGGCGCCACCTATGGTGGAAGTCGTCGAGGTGACGCAAAAGGATGTACCCATCATCAGTCAATGGGTGGCGACCCTGACGGGGAAAGTGAACGCGCAGATTCGCGCGCAGGTGGCGGGTTACCTGATGCAGCAGATTTATTCGAACGGCGCTTATGTGAAGAAGGGAGCGCCTCTTTTTCAACTGGATCCACGTACGTTTCAAGCATCTCTGGATCAGGCTAAAGGCGTTCTGCAGCAGGCGAACGGCGACCTCGCCCGTGCTCAGGCGCAGCAGGGCAAGACCCAGATGGACGTCGCACGCTACACGCCGCTGGCCCAACAGGGGGCTATCAGCAAGCAAGAACTCGATGACGCGACCCAGAACAACTTATCGGCGCTTGCGCAAGTGGAGTCGGCGAAGGCGTCGGTAGCCTCAGCCCAAGCAGCACTGGAAACCGCGAAGTTGAATCTTGGATTCAGCACGATTGTAGCTCCCATCGATGGCGTGGCCGGTATCGCCAACGCACAGGTCGGCGATTTCATCAACCCCCAAAGCACCAATCCTCTTACTACTATTTCCACGATCAATCCCATCCTGGCCAATTTCACTCCCAGCGAACAGGAATATCTCAAAGCCATGCGGAACATCGAACAGGCAGGAGAAACGGAAAGACAGGCGCTCGGGAGACTGAATTGGCAATTAGGACTTACGGATGGCTCGATTTATCCGCTGAACGGCAAGTTTTACGCTCTGGACCGGCAGGTAGACATCAGCACGGGTTCCATCCTGTTACAAGTCGAATTCCCGAATCCCAACAATCTCTTGCGGCCCGGTGGCTTCGGAAATATTCGTACGGTCGGCCGAATCGCGCAAGGAGCTTTACTCGTGCCCCAACGTGCTGTCACCGATGTGCAAGGGAAATACTTGATTGCCGTCGTTGGAAGCGACAACAAGGTGAACATCCGGTCGGTGACGGTAGCAGAGAAAGTTGGAGACATGTGGATCATCGCGGAGGGGTTGAAGCCAGGCGACCGGGTGGTGGCTGAGGGCACGACCAAAGTTAGCGACGGGATTCATGTGAATCCGAAACCCTATTCGCCCGGCACGACTACTTCAGCAAATTCCAGCGCGGGCGCTACCAACTAGCCGCATGTACAAATTCTTCATCGAACGTCCCATTGTCTCCATGGTGATCTCCATCATTATGGTGATTGTTGGCGCGGTGGCCGTCCTGGGGTTACCTACCGCTCAATTTCCCAATATCGCCGATCCGCAAATTCAGGTAAACGCCACCTACGTCGGAGCCGACGCTCTGACCGTCGAACAGTCCGTTGCTACGCCGATCGAGCAGCAGATGAGCGGCGTGGACAATATGGAGTATATGTATTCGTTGAACGCCAACAACGGAACCATGAAGTTGACGGTGGATTTCAACATCAAGACCGACGCGAGCACCGACCAGATTCTGGCTCAAATGCGCCAAAATCAGGCCGCCTCACAACTGCCCGCTGCGGTAAACAATTTTGGCGTCACGGTACAGAAATCCACATCAGCACCGATGATGCTATTTGATCTCTATTCCCCGAACGGCACGTATGACTCGCGATTTCTCGCCAACTATTCTTTTATCAATCTTGTCGACGGTCTTACCCAGGTTCCTGGTATTGGCAGCGTGTCCGTATTCGGCGCCGGGCAATATGCTATGCGGATTTGGATTAAGCCCGATCAACTGGCCAAGCTCCAGATTACCGTGCCGGACATCATCAATGCGGTACAGACACAAAACAATGTGAATCCGGCAGGGCAAATCGGAGGTGAGCCCGTTCCCCCGGGACAGGATTTCACGTATGCCGTGCGCGCGCAAGGGCGGCTAATCTCGGAAGAAGATTTCGGACAGATCGTCGTTCGTGCCCAATCGAATGGATCGGTCGTCCGATTGAAGGACGTAGCCAGAATCGAGCTCGGCGCACAGGTCTACAACATGCAGGGCCGGCTGGATGGAAAACCTTCTGCTGTCATTGCCGTCTACCAACTTCCCGGTTCCAACGCGGTTGCTGCTGGAAAGGGCACGATCGCGTTCATGGAAAACGCGAAGAAGAGTTTTCCTCCGGGCCTCGACTACGTTACAGCTCTGGATACCACGCTTCCCGTTACCGAAGGAATCAAGGAAATCGAACACACACTATTGGAGGCCTTGGTCCTCGTAATCCTCGTGGTCTACATTTTCCTGCAAGGTTGGCGAGCCACTCTGATCCCGTTACTCGCCGTGCCTGTCTCCCTGATCGGAACGTTCATCGTATTTCCCCTGCTGGGGTTTTCCGTCAACACACTTTCCTTATTCGGCCTCGTGCTGGCGATTGGGCTGGTTGTCGATGACGCGATCGTTGTTGTCGAGGCGGTTGAACACCACATCGAACACGGGCTGTCGCCGAAAGAAGCTTCTCTCAAAGCGATGGAAGAAGTCTCTGCTCCGGTTATCGGGATTGCGGTGATTCTTTCCGCCGTGTTCATCCCCACTGCCTTCATTCCAGGAATCACGGGGCGTCTCTATCAGCAGTTTGCGGTCACGATCGCCGTTTCCGTGATCATCTCGGCGTTCAACGCTCTCACGCTCAGCCCGGCTCTCTCTGCTTTGTTGCTCCGTCCCAAGAAAGAAGCCCGCGGCCCGCTCGGGAAGTTCTTCGGGTGGTTCAATCGGATGTTTAATGCTGCGACGAATGACTACGTGAAGGTCTGCCGCATGTTCATTCACAAGATGGGGTTCGCGATTATCCTGCTGGTAGCCTTCGGCGTGCTGGCCGGACTCGTCGGCAACAAATTGCCGACAAGCTTTCTTCCCGACGAAGACCAAGGCTATGTATTCGTCGCCCAGCAGCTTCCCGACGCTGCCTCTCTGCAGCGTACGTCCGCGGCTGCAAGCAGAGTGGAAGACCTCTTGAAGAAAACTCCCGGCGTGGCACATGTCACAACCGTGATTGGCTACAGCATGTTGAGCGGCGTGGCGACTACATACAACACATTCTTCTGGGTCACCTTCAACCCCTGGGCCGAGCGGACGGCGAAGGATGAGCAGTACATCAACATGATCATTCATCTCAACGACGTTCTCGGCAAACTTCCCGAAGGCACCACGGTCGCTTTTCCGCCACCCGCGATTCCCGGTGTCGGCGCTTCCGGCGGTGTGACTTACATTCTGGAAGACCGCGGAGGCCACGATGTGGAATTTCTTGCGAACAACACAAAGCGATTCCTGGAGGCGGCGCAGAAACGGCCCGAGATCGCGAGAATATTCACGACCTTTCTCCCTTCAGTTCCACAGGTTTACGTGAATGTGGACCGCGACAAAGTTCTCACTCAGGGCGTCCAACTGAAGGATGTCTACGGCACGCTGCAGGCTTTCATGGGCGGCGCCTTTATCAACTATTTCAACCGCTTCGGCCGCCAGTGGCAGGTCTATACGCAAGCGGAAGGTGACTATCGCACGCGTGCAGAAAATGTGGGTCAGTTTTACGTAAGAAACTTGAATGGAAGTATGGTGCCACTCTCTGCCGTCACGTCGATCGAACAGAAAAACGGACCCGAATTCACCATGCGTTACAACCTGCACCGCTGTGCACAGATCAACGCCACGGCTACTCGTGGATTCAGCTCAACCCAGGCAATGAAAGCGCTTGAAGAGGTGTACGCGCAAACAATGCCACCCGGCATGGGTTTTGACTATATGGGCATGTCGTTTCAGGAACAAAAAGCCCAACAGGGCGTTTCACCATTTGCGATTTTTGGATTGTCGATACTGTTCGCGTTCCTGATTCTGGCTGCACTCTACGAGAGTTGGACCCTGCCGTTCAGCGTGCTGCTCAGTGTTCCGATAGCCGTCTTTGGCGCATTTGCCGCTCTTTTCGGACGACGCATTATCGATCTGCTTGTGTTCAAGCAATACTCCGGGTTGGGACTGGAGAACAACGTTTACGCTCAAATCGGTTTGGTGATGTTGATCGGCCTTGCTGCAAAGAACGCCATTCTGATCGTCGAGTTTGCGAAAGCGGAATACGAAAAAGGCAAATCGCTTTCCGACGCTGCGCTGGAAGGAGCCAAGCTACGCTTGCGCCCCATTCTGATGACGTCTTTCGCTTTCATTCTGGGTTGCGTGCCGCTCTGGCGCGCAACGGGTTCCGGCGCCGTTTCGCGCCAGGTGATGGGCACCGCCGTAATCGGAGGCATGCTCGCCGCCAGCTTTATCGCGATTTTCATTATTCCAGCGCTTTTCTACATGATTGAACGGGTTAGCGGGGCAAGGGTCGAAGCTTCCAAAGCGCCAGAAGCGGGTGCCGCCGGTTTGCCTTCTCCCAGCCCCGGACATGCTGATTGATCTAATAGAAACGAAATAGGTTTTTTGCTCCCGATGAACGTAAGAACCTCCACGACCGAACCGGCGCTTCGCGACAAGCGATGCGGATTTTGCCGCTCCATGATTGCCGCAGTCCTTTTCTCAGCTCTTTTTTTCTCCGGTTGCGCCGTGGGGCCGAAATACTCTCGCCCCAACGTCAACGTCCCTACCGATTTTCGTGGTGAAGAAGGCCGAGCGCAGCAAGCTTCCTATGCGGATCAGCCCTGGTGGGAAGTTTTCAAAGACGACGAACTGAAAGCGCTCATCGACGCTGCCCTTGCGAACAACTACGATCTCGCCATCGCGGTTTCCCGTGTCGAGCAGGCGCGCCAGATGGCTGCTGTAGCCCGTTCTCAATTCCTGCCATTCGTGAATTACTCAGTCGGCGCCAGCGACGGAAAAAATGAATTCCTGGGAGCGGTGGCTCCCGGGGCAGGCACAGTAAGAGGGTCTTTCCTGGCAGCCGGAAGCGTTGCGTGGGAAGCCGACATCTGGGGCCGCATTCGCCGCCTTAATGAAAGCGCGCGAGCGCAATATCTTTCCACGGAAGAAGCGCGGCGCGGCGTCTTGCTCAGCCTGACAAGCGAAGTTGCGCAGGCCTACTTCCAGCTCCTCGGCCTGGAGCTGCAACTCCAGATTGCCAAGGAAACGACCGGATCGTTCGGCGACACACTCAAGCTTTTCAATCAGCGCTACGAGGGAGGGGTTGCCTCCAAGCTCGATACGTCCCGCGCCGAGGCTGCTCAGGCTGGCTCAGCCGCTAATATCCCGGAATTTGAACGCCAGATAGCCTTGCAGGAGAACGTAATCAGTGTTCTTCTGGGTAGCAATCCCCACCCGATTGTTCACACCGCAAAACTATTGGACGAAATTGTTCCGCCTGATATTCCCGTCGGCTTGCCTTCCGCTCTTCTGGAGAGGCGTCCAGATGTTCTCGCCGCCGAACAGCAAGTCCGCGCGGCCAACGCCCAGGTCGGCGTGGCGATCGCAAATTTCTTTCCACAGATTGGCCTCACCGCTCTTCTTGGACAGGCGAGCACGCCACTCTCTCGAATTACCGCCGGCAATGCAAATGTCTGGAGCATCGCGGGCAATTTTACCGGCCCCATCTATCAGGGAGGCGCTCTCACTGCACAGAAGCGTCAGGCAGTTGCTTTCTGGCAGCAGACAAAGCTGCAGTACGAGCAAACCGCCCTGAACGCCTTCACGGACGTTTCAAACGCTCTCATTTCTCGACAGAAGTTCGAGGCCACTCGCATCGAGCAGGCGCGATCCGTAGCTGCCTACCAGCAGGCGGTCACGGTTTCCTTACAGCGCTATTCGGCCGGGCGCGCCAGCTACTTTGAAGTGCTCGATGCTCAACTCCAGTTATACCCTGAGCAAAATGCTCTGGCGCAGACTGAGCTAAATCGGCGGCTGGTAATCGTTCAGCTCTATCTCGCTCTCGGAGGCGGCTGGAATCTCACCGACTCCGACTGGCAGAAACATACGGTTACGGCGGCTAATCCAGCAACTTCACATCCGTAAATTCGATTCCCATGCAAACTCTTCCCTCTGCTGCCAGTCCAAATCGCTTTCTGCCGGACCCGAGGTCGATGCTTGAGCGCTTCGTCCAGAGCGAGACTTCCAGTTCGGTCCTTCTCTTTGGTGCGACGGTTGTTGCCCTGGTGTGGGCAAATTCTCCTTGGAGCGCTTCCTATTTCGCTCTCTGGAAGCTTCCCGTGCAAATAGGACGCCGCCCGCTTCTCTCGATGGACCTGCATCATTGGATTGATGACGGGTTGATGGTGCTTTTTTTCCTGGTGGTGGGGCTGGAGATCAAGCGTGAGATCGTGAAAGGTGAATTGTCTTCTTTTCGTCAAGCGGCTCTTCCTATCATGGCGGCGCTCGGCGGCATGATCATCCCTGCGAGTCTCTATTTCACGTTGAATCGATCGGGCCCGGGCGCTCGCGGTTGGGGTATTCCCATGGCGACGGATATTGGGTTCGCAATGGGGGTTCTTGCCTTGCTCGGTAAGCGCATCCCTTCGAGCCTGCGTGTGTTCATGCTCGCATTGGCAATCGTCGACGATGTGGGAGCGATCCTCGTGATCGCGTTCTTCTATACGCCCAAGATTTCTCTATCGGCTCTGGCAGTGGCGGGCGGTTTGCTGGCGCTGCTCGTA